>Ga0056115_1000001_pt1 | contig 259019 bp, 248 predicted proteins | sample WorMetOlspDAHAB1_FD_77007 | JGI IMG/M metagenome (GOLD analysis project Ga0056115, IMG submission 77007) | Marine gutless worms symbiont microbial communities from Max Planck institute for Marine Microbiology, Germany - Olavius sp. DAHAB.1 ...
AGGAGCGCGCCGACGAGGGTGCCCGTATCGCCGCCGTGGAGATCCAAGAACTCAGCGCCTAGGAGGATTAAACCTCCGAACCTGCCGCTTCAGCAGATCCAAGGCCTCCTCCCCACCCTGGCTGCGATAGCTGATCGCATCGTAGACACGGGTGATGGAGTCCACCTCGGCAGCGAGGTCGGGGCGCTCGGCTGATATACGCAGCGCATAGGCTCCGGGCGCCTCATCCCTGCCGCGGACCAGGTTTACCGTACGCAGTTTTTTACAGAAGTCCCGGTACAGGCGCGTGGCGGGGTCGAGTCTCTGACCCTGTGAGCGACGCAGCAGCCCTATGGCGACAGGTATCAGCACCAGCCCCCAGAGGGTGATAAATACTGCGACCAGCCGGCCCGGGCTGACTTCACCCAGGAAGCTGCTGAGAAACTGGTATTGCTGTTCGCTGTTGTAGTGCAGCACAAAACGCTGCCAGCTGTAGGTCATTGCATCAAGGCGCAGCCGAATGCTATTGACCCAGGCGACATTTCGAAAGCGGAGCGGCGACAGGGGTGAGTTTGCGAGAAAGCTGCCCTCGGCCTGCATGGCCTGCTCCAGGCCGAACTCGATGCGGTCAGGGGCTATTGCCGCGGTTGGATCAACACGCATCCAGCCCCGCCCTTCCAGCCATATTTCGTTCCAGGCGTGGGCATCGAACTGGTGCACAATCACGGTGCCGTTTACCGGGTTGACCTCGCCCCCCTGATAGCCTGCAACCACTCGTGCGGGAACACCGGCAGATCGCATCATGAATGCGAACGCGGCGGCGTAGTGCTCGCAAAATCCCCTGCGTGTCTCGAACAGGAATACGTCCATGGGGTCGTCACCCAGCACCGGCGGTTGCAGCGTGTAGAAAAATTCCTGTTGCCGGAACATACGCAATATCGCATCCGAAAACTCAGCCGTATCGCCTCCCGCCGCCTCGTACATATCAAGCGCCAGTTCGCGCGCCCGGGGGGATCCGAAGAGCGGCAAGTCTGTCTCCATTTCAAGGCGCCACTCGGTCAGTTCCGGCTCCATCTCTGCGTCCAGCCAGGAGCGAACTTCGTAGCGCTTCTGATCCTGCACTTCCATGGGTGAGGCGAGCCGAAAGTCGTTGGTTGCAAGCACCCCTCGATCGGGAGAGCGGGCATAGGGCAATGCATAGAGCCAGTTTTGCTGGGTGGGCTCCATGATGACGCTGTACTCCACCGCCGACCTGCCCTCGATGTCGGGTTTCGACTGGCGCCGTTCAGCGGCGGGCACCTCCCGCCAACGCAAGCTGCGCCAGGCATCTCCCTGCAGCCGAGACAGTACTAGCCCGCGCCAGTAGAGCTGACTGCGGGGCGGGATGTCACCTTCGAACTGAACCCTGAATGCGACTTCATCCGATAAGCTGAGGTTGGAAATATCGCCCGGGGACATGAAATCACTGACCCCGGTTTTGGCGGTATGTCCCTTGAGCGGCACACTCCAGAGCGGCCCTATGCGAGGGAAAATAAAGAACAGGGCGACCATCAGGGGGAATGCCTGCAGCAACATCACCGAAGCGCGCCGCAGTGTGGTGCGGGTGAATGCGTCCTGGCCGGGCTGGTGCAGGGCCACCAGGGCCGTTGTAATAACCAGTACTGCAAACAGCATGTAGAGGGTAATCAGGAGCTCCTGGCTGAAGAGAAACTCGGTCACGCAGACAAAATAGGCCAGGAAGATGACCATGTAGGCATCCTTGCGTTCTACCAGTTCCACCAGCTTCAGCGCAAATGCAGCAAGCAGGAGCGCCACAGTAGGCTCCAGGCCAATCAGTGTGCGGTAGTGAAAGCCGATGCCGCCAAAACAGGTCAGGGCCATCAGCGCCTTGGTCAATCGCCCCGGAAACGACCAGCGGCCCTGGTAGACCATGATTCGCCACAGGGCGGTCAGCAGGTATACCAGCAGGACCCAGACAGGTACACGGGTCATATGCGGAAGCAGCAGCACGAACTGGGACAGTATGATCCATACCAGGGCATTGCGCGGCACCTGCTGTTCGTACTTCACTCGCTGACTCCCCACAGTGCCAGGTGGCGCAAGACCTGCAAGCGGTGGCTGTCGCCACAATTCGGCTCTACCACCACGCCGGGTATGCGCAGGCCGTATTCCTCGTTGTTTCGATCAAAATCAAGCACCCAGTAACACAGATGAGCCAGTCGCTGTTCCGGCGGCAGGCCTTCAAACAGGGCCCAGTCCAGCCAGACGCTGCGGTCGGCATAGGCGGTGTACTGCTTGCTTTGCAAGGGTTGCCCCTTGGCGACACTCTTCCAGAACACGTGGCGCAGGGAGTCGCCTCGCTAGTAATCACGCAGGCCATAGAAATCATCGGTGCCCGGTACCGGTACCGCCGACCCATCGGGCTTGTCGGTGGCCACACCCGGCAACGGGCCGCTGGCGAGTGGTCGGGGGTAAACCAGGGCATGTACATCCAGGTCAACCCAGGTCCAGCTTCGCAACAGTCCCAGTGGATAAACTGACTCAATCAGCAAGCGGCCGGGATTGTGCCAGCCCCGTTCGCTGGTTTCGATGTAGAGCTTGACGTGTACCTCGTCGCTATCGGCCAGGTTCACGGTGGCGCCCTCGCCGCCCGGCCACTTGAGGTGCAATGCAAAGTACTGCCGGGTATTGGCGCGCGACAGGAGAACCTCGAACTCGGAGTGCTGCCCTGCGAACACCGGCGAAGCTCGTACCGCCGTTACGGTGAGGCCGGACAGGTTGGCGAAAGTATGTAGAACGGCAATGACGAAGAGATTGGACAGCAAAAAGGTCAGCGCAAAACTCATATTGTTCTGGTAGTTGATTGCGGCGACCAGCATTACCAGCAGTGTGAACAGGAAAAAGAAACCTGTACGGGTGGGAAAGATAAAGATGCGTTTCTGGTCGAGGGTGACGCACTTTGCCGGTGGGATGCGCCGGTTGATCCATTTCTGCCAACGCTGCCGCGCCCGCTCCCTGTAGCGTTGCCAGGGTGCGGATTCTGCGACGTTCAGCACTGCGTCACCTCAGGCTGCTATGACATCCACATTGGCGAGTATGTCCCGGATCAGGGCATTGCTGTCGCCAGCGTAGTCACTGGTGGGTACCAGGCGGTGGGCGGCCACTGCCGGCAGTACTTTCTGCAGGTCCTCCGGCACCACGTGTCCGCGCCCCGACATCAGTGCCCAAGTGCGGGCACAGTGCAGCAGGGCCAGGGCGCCCCGGGGCGATAGCCCGTAGGCAAACTCGGCGGCATTGCGTGTGTAGGCCACCAGACGTTGCAGATAATCGAGCAGGTTGTCGGAGGCGTGTACATCGTCCACCGCCGCGCGCACCTGTTCCAGTTGCTCGGCGGTGAGGCACGGTGTCAGGTCCTCGGCGAAGACCTCGTCATTGCCGCGGGTAAACATATTGCGCTCTGCGCGCGGATCGGGATAACCCAGCTCCAGGCGCATCAGAAAGCGGTCCAGCTGCGATTCCGGCAGCGGGTAGGTGCCCGACTGGTGTATCGGGTTCTGTGTCGCTATCACGAAAAAGGATTGCGGCAATTCCCTGGTTTCGCCTTCCACGGTCACCTGCCCCTCACCCATCGCTTCCAGTAGTGCACTCTGGGTACGCGGTGTAGTGCGGTTTATCTCATCGGCCAGCAGGATCTGGGAAAACACCGGACCGGGGTGAAAGCTGAAGGCATTATTGGCCTGATCGAATACCGAGACACCGACGATATCCGCCGGCAGCAGATCGCTGGTGAACTGAATGCGGTTGTAGCTGAGACCCAGCACATTGGCGAGGGCATGTGACAAGGTGGTCTTGCCCATGCCGGGGAGATCCTCGATCAGGAGGTGTCCACGCGCCAGCAGACAACACAGCGACAGGCGAATCTGCTCCTCCTTTCCCAGCAGCACCCGGCCCACCTCACGCACTGCCTTATCGATCTGGTCCTGCATCAGGATGCCCCAACGGCCTTGAGACCGCGTTGCATATCTGTTTTGAGATCGTCGATATGTTCCAGCCCCACGGCAACACGCACCAGGTTTTCGGTAATGCCAGACTGCGCGCGCTCCGCATCACTGAGGCGACCATGGGTCGTCGTGGCCGGGTGCACGATGGTGGTTTTGGCGTCACCCAGGTTGGCAGTGAGGGATACCATCCTGGTCGCGTCGATAAAATTCCAGGCCGCTTCGCGTCCGCCGGTTACGCGGAAGGACAAGACGCCACCATAGGCGCTCTGTTGTGCGCGGGCCAGTTCGTGCCCGGGATGATCTTCCAGCCCAGCGTAAAATACCTGCTCAATCGCAGCTTGGGCCTGTAACCAGCGGGCCAGTTCCATGGCGTTGGCACTGTGCGCCTCCATGCGCAGGCGCAGGGTTTCGAGGCCCTTGAGGAATACCCAGGCATTGAAGGCGCTCATGGTCGGACCCGCCGAACGCAGGAAGGTCAGCACCTGCTCCATGTGCTGCCGGGAGCCGACTGCCACTCCACCCACACAGCGTCCCTGCCCGTCCAGGTACTTGGTTGCCGAGTGCGTAACGATGTCGGCACCCAGGGCCAGCGGCTTCTGCAGCGCGGGCGTGCAGAAGCAGTTGTCCACTACCAGCAATGCCTGGTTATCGTGGGCGAGAGAAGCCAGGACCTTGATGTCGGCAACTTCACACAGCGGATTGGAAGGCGTCTCCAGGAACAACATCGCCGTATTGTCACGCACGGCCCCCTGCCACTGGGACAGGTCCGTGAGGTCCACAAAGCTGACTTCGACGCCAAATTTGACCATGAAGTTATTGAACAGCGCAGTGGTAGTGCCAAACACGCTGCGCGAGCAGATCACGTGATCCCCGGCCTTCAGCAATGCCATGCAGGTGCTTAGGATCGCGGCCATGCCCGAAGATGTGGCAACGGCGTCTTCGCCCCCTTCCAGTGCAGCAATACGCTCCTCGAATATTCTGACCGTCGGGTTGGTGTAGCGGGAGTAGACATTCCCTGGCTGGTCACCGCTGAAGCGCGCCGCTGCATCCGCGGCACTATCGAAGACGTAGCTGGAGGTGAGAAAGATAGGCTCGGAATGCTCGCCGAGATCGCTGCGCTCGTGGCCCGCCCGTATCGCCAGGGTATCGATATGCGCTCCCTGCAGGGGATCGTCCTTGTCGCTACTCATGCCAGTGCCTCAGGAAACCTCGTTATGGAGCCCGACAACGGCACCCTCTTCCACCGCGGCGGCCAGCCGTGCGCTCTGCGCGTCATCGTTGCGCAGTGCCTCGACACGATCCAGGTATCCCTGGTCTATGTCGCCGGTCACATATTTGCCGTCGAAGACCGAGCAATCATAGTCGGTTATTGCCGGGTTACCTTCGCGGCTGCTGGCGACCAGGTCATCCAGGTCCTGGTACACGAGCCAGTCGGCTCCGATCAGCTTGCAGATCTCATCCTCATCCCGCCCGTGCGCGATCAGTTCATTGGCGGAAGGCATATCGATGCCGTAGACATTGGGATAGCGTACCGGTGGCGCCGCCGAGGCGAAGTAGACTTTATTGGCGCCGGCATCACGCGCCATTTCAATGATCTGCTTGCAGGTAGTACCGCGGACGATGGAGTCGTCCACCAACATCACGTTCTTGCCCTTGAACTCGAGTTCGATGGCATTGAGCTTCTGTCGCACCGACTTCTTGCGCTGGCTCTGTCCCGGCATGATGAAGGTGCGGCCGATATAACGGTTCTTCATCAGGCCTTCGCGGAACTTTAGTCCGAGAATATGTGCCATGGCCTGGCCGGCGATGCGGCTGGTGTCCGGAATCGGAATGATCACGTCGATATCGTGATCGGGTCTTTGCGCCAGGATTTTGCGTGCCAGGTATTCTCCCTGGCGCAGCCTGGTCTTGTACACGGAGATGCCGTCCATGAGCGAGTCGGGACGGGCAAAATAGACGTGCTCGAAGATACAGGGCGTCAGCTGTGTATCTTTCGCACACTGATGTGTAAACAGCTCTCCCTCTGCCGAAATGAATACGGCCTCGCCCGCACCGACATCGCGGATCAGGCTGAAGCCGAGCACATCCAGGGCAACACTCTCCGAAGCCAGCATGTACTCGTCGCCGTCGCTTGTCTCACGCTTGCCGACTACCAGCGGACGTATACCGTGGGGATCGCGGAATCCCACCAGTCCGTAATTGGCAACCATGGCGACCGCCGCGTAACCGCCGGAGCAGCGCTGGTAAACCTGGGTAACGGCGCTGAAGATTTCCTTCTGCGTGGGTTTCAGCTTGCCCAGTTTTTGCAACTCGTGGGCGAATACGTTCAACAGCAGCTCGGAATCCGAATCCGTATTGAGGTGGCGCAGATCGGTCTGGAACAGCTCCTCGCTCAGTGCCTCGTAATTGGTGAGGTTGCCGTTGTGAGCCAGGCCGATACCGTAGGGGGAGTTTACATAGAACGGTTGCGCCAGGGCGGCGCCGGTGCTGCCCGCAGTCGGATAGCGCAGGTGACCAATGCCCATGTGGCCCTGCAAGCGCTGCATGTGGTGGGTGCGGAACACGTCTCGCACCAGGCCCACGCTCTTGCGCTGGTGAAACTTGCCCTCGTGAAAAGTCATGATGCCGGCAGCATCCTGGCCCCGGTGCTGCAGAACGGTCAGCGCATCATAAATCGCCTGGTTGACACTGGACTTGCCAACAATGCCGATTAATCCACACATTTAGCTTTTCTCCCGGTTCCTACAACCACGGTAGATTGTCTTCGAAATTCGCATCTGCAAAGTTCTGTTGCGCCCACTGCACGACCATTTCCAGGTGCGGCAGCAGTCTAGACTGGCGCATAAATCCCTGCTCTTCATGGGACAGCACCGCCTGCAATACGTAGACCAGCACCACTACCACGACCAGGCCACGGCCAAAGCCGAACACCGTGCCCAGCGCCCTGTCCGCACCGGTCAGGCCGGTTACCTTGATCAGCTGACCCAGCAGCGTATTGAGCAGCGATCCCAGCATCAGCGTTGCGGCGAAGAGTATCACGTAGGCGCTGGCGTAACGCAATGCGTCATGGCTTATGTACTCCGCCAACTGTATCGAAAGTCGCCCTGCAAACGCCGTCGAAACCAGGAAGGCTACCACCCAGGCAGCCAGCGAGAGCGCCTCCTTGACGAAACCGCGCTTGAGGCTGATCAGCGTGGAAACGGCAAGGATGACGAGGATTGTCCAGTCAAGCCAACTCATGAGTCTCAGGGTACATAGCGTGCGATGATGGCATTGACCTCGAGCTGGCTATCTATCGACTGCTTGGTTTCCAGCAGACTGCTGCGGTCAAATACCGGGCCAATGTAGACGCGATAGAGTACTTCCCCATTGCGCTTCACAGAGCGGCTGTAGGCTTTGTGGCCTTGCTCGACAAGTTCGCCGGTCAGCTTGTCCGCCTTGTCCTTCTTGCTCACGGAGATGACCTGGAGCACCCATGCCCCCGGGATACCCTCTTCATCCAGGGCGGGTTTTTCCGCCTCCTCGTCCTGTGCCTCCGGCGGCGCATCGTGCAGGGCAATCTCGGCGACCTCGGATGTGGCTACGACTTCCTTAACCGGCTTGGGAGATTCGATCTGCATATTTCTCAGCTTGGGTATCGGCGGCACCTGGCTGGTGCGATCCAGTGGCTGACGCTCAGTTTGCACAAATATCACCGGCCAGAAGACAACACCCAGCGCTATCAGCACGAGCGCGCCGACCAGTCGCTGCTTGAGGATATCGTTCAAGTGCTACTCCACTCGTCCTGAAGAATCGGCAATAGCTCTGCTACCGTGTAGAAAGATCCAAAAATAACCAGCGTGTCACCCGTTCGGCTGTCTCCGCGCGCCCGTTCCAGTGCCCTGACCGGATCACTGCACTGGATTACTTCTCCAGCGTCCAGGCCCTCGAAATAGCCTGCCAGCTCGCTCACCGGGAGCGCTCGTTGCACCTCCGGCAAGCCGGTCAAATACCAGCTGTCGAAGAGCCCACAACAGCTGCGAATCATAGCATGTATGTCCTTGTCGGACAGGGCTGCAAACAGGGCTAAACGCCGTCCTGTGACATGCTTCTCAAGATATCCGGCCAGATGGTCGACTGCCGCCACATTATGGGCAACATCGACCAGGACACGCAGCCCGTCGAGTTCGAAGAGTTGCAGTCGCCCGGGCAGCTCAAGGGCAGCAAAGCGGGCCCTGGCGCTGTCTATATCGGGTGCGAACCCGAGATGCTCTGCCACCCGCCAGGCCGCCGCGAGGTTCTCACTGCGCAGCGGCCAGTCGGGGAATTGGGCCGCAAACTCCGTATCGTGGAAAGCGGTATCGCAGCTCAACTCCTGCAGACGCTTCAGCACACTCTGCGGCGGGTCCGGGTTGGCAATGACCACCGGCAGCCCCGCCCTCAGGATACCGGCCTTCTCCATGCCGATGGTTTCGCGATCCTCGCCGAGCCAGGCTTGATGGTCCTCGCTGATGCTGGTGATAACCGCGCAATCAGGGTCGACAATATTGACCGCATCGAGGCGACCTCCAAGACCCACTTCCAGGATCACCAGCTCGGCATCGGAGCGCTTGAAGATAAGCAGTGCCGCCAGGGTGCCGAATTCGAAATAAGTCAGCGGCACCCCGGCGCGGGCGCTCTCCACTTCCTCGAAAGCACGCACCAGAGTCTCGTCCTCCGCGGGGATCCCGTTGATGCGGACGCGTTCGTTGTAGCTGATCAGGTGGGGAGATGTATACGTTGCAACCCGCTTATCGGCCAGCAGGGCCAGGGATTCGAGAGCCGCAACCGTGGAACCCTTGCCATTGGTGCCCGCGATAGTCACTACAGTGGCCGGCAGGCTGACACAATCGAGAGCCTCGGCCACCTGCAGTACGCGGTCCAGACCCAGTTCGATATCAGAGGGGTGAAGAGTTTCCAGCCGCTCCAGCCAGGCGGCCAGGTTCATTTCCGGCATCAACCGGCTTCAAGCACCGCCGGTCTGCGGGTCATCTTGGCCAGCAGGCGTCCCAGGGTGTCGCGCATATCATTGCGATGCACGATCATATCGATGGCACCGTGCTCCAACAGGAATTCGCTGCGCTGGAATCCTTTGGGCAGTTTTTGGCGAATGGTCTGCTCGATGACATTGGGGCCGGCAAATCCCGCTCGTGCGTCGGGTTCCGCCACATTGATATCTCCGAGCAGAGCCAGGCTGGCAGACACGCCTCCGTAGATGGGGTCGGTCATCACCGATATATAGGGGACGCCGGCTTCCTTCAGACGTTCCAGCACGGCACTGGTTTTGGCCATCTGCATCAGGGAGATCAGGGCCTCCTGCATGCGCGCACCACCGGATGCTGAAAAACACACCAGCGGCATACCCTCGTCCAGGGCCAGTTGCGCGCTGCGGGTAAATTTCTCGCCGACGGCATAGCCCATGGATCCGCCGTGGAAAGTGAAGTCAAAGGCCACCGCCACAACCGGCATGCCGTGCAGGGTTCCGCGCATGGCGATTAGCGCGTCCTTTTCGCCGGTGTTCTTCTGGGCGCCGGCGAGCCTGTCACGGTAGCGCTTTGTGTCCTTGAACTTCAGTCTGTCGACGGGTTCGATATCGGCGAAGATCTCCTCACGGCCGTCGTCGTCGAGAAACACGTCGAGGCGCCGGCGCGCTCCGATGCGCATATGGTGGTCGCATTTGGGGCAGACATCGTCGTTGCGTTCCAGGTCGGGTCTGTAGAGCACCGCCTCGCATTTCACGCACTTCTTCCACAGACCCTCGGGCACGGTACTGCGCTTCTCCCCGGCCTGTTTGCGAACCCCGGAAGGCAGGATCTTGTCATACCAGCTCATTGTCTATCCCCGCGCGTATTTCACCCAACATGCCCGCCGCTGCGTCGGCGGCGGCCTGCGTCGATTCACCTTCCGCAACCCGGTCGGCAATCAGTTGCACCAGTGCGCTGCCAACGACCACACCGTCTGCTACACGCGCTATCGCTGCAGCGGACTGTGCATCCTTGATGCCGAAGCCAACGGCGACCGGCAGGTCGCTGCAGGCGCGTATCTGCGCCAGGTGTTCTGCGACATCATTGATGTCCAGATGGCCCGCGCCAGTCACGCCCTTGAGCGAGACATAATAAACGAAGCCCGTAGCGACTTCTGCAATTTTTTCGATGCGCTGGCGGGCGGTAGTAGGTGCCACCAGGAAGATATTGTCCAGGCCGGTTCGCTTGAGTTCGGCATTGAGCTCTTCGACCTCTTCAGGCGGCATATCCACGGTTAGCAGGGCGTCGAGTCCGGCTGCCTGCGCCGCATCGGCAAACGCGGCGAAACCCATTCCAACCACGGGGTTGGCATACCCCATTAGCAGTACCGGAGTGTCCTGGTCCTTCTGGCGGAATTCGCTCACCATCGCCAGGGCGTCGCGCAGGCTCACACCCTGGGCCAGGGCCCGCTCGTGGCCTTTCTGGATAACCGGGCCTTCCGCCATGGGATCAGAGAAAGGCACGCCCAACTCAATGATGTCCGCCCCGGCGGCGACCAGTCTGTGCATCAGCATCACGGTTATACCCGGATCCGGGTCCCCCGCCACCACATAGGGAATCAGGGCACGCCTGCCCTGTGCAGCGAGTTCCGAAAACCGTCGCGCTATCCGTCCGCCAGCCGTCGTCACCGCTTCAAGACCCCGTCAGGTCGAGACCGTCAATCTCGGCAACTGTGTGAATATCCTTGTCACCGCGCCCGGAGAGATTGACGATGATGATGTCCTCGGCGGACATCGTGGGCGCGAGTTTGGCAGCGTAGGCAAGCGCATGGCTGGTTTCCAGCGCGGGCATGATGCCTTCCACCCGAGTCAGTGCATTGAAGGCATCCAGCGCCTCCTTGTCGTCGACCGCCACATACTCGGCGCGACCGATATCCTTCAGCCAGGCGTGTTCGGGGCCTACCCCGGGGTAATCCAGACCCGCGGATACGGAATGCGTGTGCAGTATCTGACCGTTTTCATCCTGCATCAGGTAAGTGCGGTTGCCGTGCAGCACGCCGGGTTTACCCGCGGACAGCGGAGCAGCATGCATGCCGCTGGCGAGCCCGTGGCCGCCTGCCTCCACACCGTATATGGCGACATCCTGGTCCGCCAGGAAGGGGTAGAACAGGCCAATGGCATTGGAGCCTCCGCCGACACAGGCCACCAGGGCCTCTGGTAACTTGCCGGTAGCTTCCAGGCATTGGGCCCGGGCCTCTCGCCCGATCACACACTGGAAATCGCGTACCAGTTTCGGATAGGGGTGGGGACCTGCCACCGTGCCAATAATGTAAAAGGTGTCATCGACATTGGTCACCCAGTCACGCATGGCCTCGTTCATGGCGTCCTTGAGCGTGCGCGACCCGGATGTCACCGGGATCACTTCAGCCCCCAGCAGTTTCATGCGGTAGACGTTGAGCGCCTGGCGGTGAACATCTTCTTCACCCATGTATATATGACACTCCATGCCCAGCCTCGCAGCGACCGTGGCTGACGCCACGCCGTGCTGCCCGGCACCGGTCTCGGCAATGATCCGTGTTTTGCCCATGTGCTTGGCCAGCAGCGCCTGCCCGACCGTGTTGTTCACCTTGTGCGCACCGGTGTGGTTGAGGTCCTCTCGCTTGAGAAAGATGCGCGCACCACCGAGCTGGCCCGACCAGCGCCTGGCCTCGTAAAGGGGCGATGGCCGACCCACATAGTGAGCCAGGTCTTCATCCAATTCCCTCTGGAAATCAGGGTCCGCGGACAAACGGGTATAGAGCGCGTCCAGTTCGTCCAGTGCCGAAATCAGCGTCTCGGATACAAAACGGCCGCCGTAGTCACCAAAGCGCCCGTGTTGATCCGGCGTTTCCGCCAGGAGCTGTGCAGTAATCTCCGTCATTTTTACATCCTACCTCTGGTCTGCTGCGCTAACGGCAGCTACAAATGCCTGAATCTTATCGGCGTCCTTAACACCCGGTGCAGACTCCACGCCACCTGACACATCTACCGCATATGGTCGAGTCATGCTTATCGCCTCAGCCACGTTAAGCGGGTTGAGACCGCCCGCCAGCACCAGTGCCTGTGCAGCGTCTGTCGGCACCTGGTTCCAGTCAAAGCGCTCACCGGTGCCGCCCGCTACGCCGGCACGCCATGTGTCCAGTAACACGGCATTGGCCTTCGGATAGTCGGCAATAGCAGCCGGGACGTCGGTGTCCGGCCCAACTCTCACTGCTTTCATCCAGGGCAGGCCAAATCCGGCGCAGTACTCCTGTTTCTCATTGCCGTGAAACTGCAACATCGTCAATGGCAATTCCCGGCAGGCCTCCTCCACGAACGCGGCATCGGCGTCGACGAACAATCCCACCAGGCTTACCAGCGGCGGCAACTCCGCGATAATCGAGCTGGCCTCGGCAATAGTGACGGCGCGTGGACTATCCGCGTAGAACACCAGGCCCAGGGCATCCGCCCCGGCCGCGATTGCGTCCTGGGCATCACGCCGCCGGGTGATACCACAAATCTTTATACGGGTTCGAGACACTAATAGATGGCTTTGGCAAAGGCCGGCTATAGTACCAGAAGCTGCACCGGGATTGCAGGTCCGCCGGTTTCAGTCAGCGAGGAAAACCGGGCCCGGTGGCCCGGTTTCAAGACCAAAGCGGGAGGGGTAATTCACGGCCACGAGATACAGGCCGGCCGCCGGAGCAGTATCCGCGGCGCGCGTCCGGTCGCGCATTGCCATTAGTTCAGCGACCCAGCCGGAATCGCAGTTACCCTTGCCGACTGCCACCAGTGTGCCGACTATATTGCGCACCATGTGGTGCAGGAAAGCATTGGCCTGTATGTCGACCACAACCAGCTCGCGCCGCGCGTAGACCTCGACAAAATCGACGTGTCGCATGGGCGTGCTCGACTGGCAGGCGGCGGCGCGGAAGGAACTGAAATCCTGCTCCCCGAGCAAGGACTGGGCCTCGGCGTGCATGCGTTCGATGTCGAGCGGCTGGCGCACCCAGGTCAGGTAACGGGTACCCAGCGCGCTGCGCACCTCGCTGTTATAGATCAGGTAGCGATAGCGCCGGGACAGTGCGCTGAAGCGGGCGTGGAAGTCCGGGTCAACAAGCTGCGCCTTGCGCACTACTACCGAATCGGGCAGATTGGCATTACAGCCCAGAACCCAATTGCGCGGGGTTCTGTCGACCGGAGATTCGAAGTGGACGACCTGGTTGGTGGCGTGGACGCCGCTATCGGTGCGGCCAGCGCAGTGAATCCTGACAGGAGTCGCGGCAACCGATGAAATGCTGTGCTCCAGTGCCGACTGCACCGTATTAACGTCACTGCCGCGCTGCAACTGCCAGCCATTGAAACAGCTGCCGTCGTATTCAACAGTAAGGGCAACGCGTTGAGTGGTTTGCGAAGGGTCCGACGAGCTAGTCAATGCTGTCTAGCAGTGTCTGCGCTTCCTGCTTCTGGGTGTCATTACCATCCTCGAGGACCTCTTCGAGAATGCTGCGAGCGCCGTCGTGGTCGCCCATGTCCATGTAGGCCCTGGCGAGGTCGAGCTTGGTGGCAATTTCATCGCCGTCTGAGGCAAACATAAGACCTTCGCCATTACCAGCATCCTGCTCTGCATCACCGTCTCCGGCGGCCTCGCCAATGTCTGCGGTCGTGTCCGACTCACCGGCTGCGCCCTGGTCGAGGCTATCACCGAAAGACTCCAGGTCGAAGTCATCATCGCCACCGGCTGCATCGAGTTCAAACTCTTCGACAGAGCCGGCTGCGTCCGGCTCCGCGGCAGCGCCCAGGTCTTCCAGGCTTTCATCGAGAGCAAGCTCATCAGAGGAACTATCGCTCTCGGCAGCCTCAATTTCGAGATCGCCGAAGTCAGTGAGCAAGCTTTCATCGTCGTCTGCGCCGAGCTCGATCTCGGGTTCAGCTTCAGTAGCGGCACCGAGATCCAGTTCCTCTTCGGCCTCAGCGGTCCCGCCGAGATCTTCCATTTCCAGGTCTGGTAAATCGAAGCCCGCATCATCAGCCGCTTCATCGGCCACATCCAGGGCGGCAGGTTCATCGGCTTCGACTGCAGCTTCCGGCTCTGTCTCGTCGGTATCTGCCTGGAAGTCGCCCATGTCAAACTGGGCAAGGTCGGAATCGTCTTCTGCATCTTCGATTGCCGGCTCGGCAGCTTCATCGCCTTCATCCAGCGACAATTCGCCCAGGTCGAGGTCGCCCATGCCCGGAGACTCTTCTTCGCCGAGTTCATCGATTGCGCCGGTTTCTTCTTCTATGGCCTCCAGCTCGAGCCCGCCACTGTCTTCCTCGGGTTCATCTGCATCCAGCGCCAAATCGTCCAGGTCATCTCCCATGGAAAATTCCAGCGGCTCATCGCCGTCGGAAAGTTCTTCATCAGCATCGTCCTCGGCACTGCTATCAATTTCGAGGTCCAGGTCCAGCTCGGCATCGTCATCCAGTCCGCCCAGGTCCGCGTCATCGAGCTCCAGGTCAAGCCCATCCTCACCCGCGGCTTCATCCAGCGACAGATCGGTGTCTGCATCCAGGTCCAGGTCGAGCCCGTCACCCAGGTCCTCCCCGGGCTCACCGGCATCGTACTCGCCGACTTCCAGCGCCGGCTCGGCGGCACCTATTGCGCCGCCGGACTCTTCGGCTGCCCGCGCCGCTGCGACGTCTTCATCCGTAATGCTGGCTTCAGGCAGGTCGTCGAGCCAGACTTCGCCACCGTCGACCGCCTCGAGCATCGACTTGGCTCGCTGAATTACAGGCTCATCACCGATAACCAACAGATCCGCGTACTGCTGCTGATACTCACCACTCTCGACCATCTCACAACAGGCTTCCATGAGCTTGAGTCGGTAGTCCGTATTGATAGGCTCCACATTGATTGCAGTTTTCAGCAGGTCCACTGCCTGCGGGAAACGGCCATAGGCAATATAGATATCTGCCTCTGCCAGCGCATCGCCTGTTTCAAACTGTGCCGCGTAGGCCTCTTCATCCGCTGCGGCAGAGAAGCTGGCCATAGCTTCGGCAGATGTTGCTTCGTCGTCAGTCTCTCCCGTGAACTCATCGACGATCAGGTCGTCGTCGCTGACCAGTTCTACCCCGGCGAATTCATCGTCTTCGTCCGAGACTCCTGCCTGCGCTGGCTGGGCGCCGCGACGGCCCGGAATCTTGAGGCCGATCTTGTCCCGCAGGAACCAGACAACCGCAAGCAATATCAGCAGCAGCAGTGCGCCGATATAGATTGCGTAATCCATCAGCATGTCGACGATGGTAGGCTCGGGCGGCGGCGGTGGAGGCGGTGCCGGAGCGGGTTCGGGTTGCGGCTCCGGCTCGGGCTGAACCGGCTCGGGTTCTGCGGTTTCCGGGCCCGGCTCTGGCATCGGTTCTATGGTGCCCTCTGCCTGGTCGATGACTTCGGCCTCCTGGCCGGATTCGCTGAGTGCAGCCTGCAGGGCGGAAATCTGGTCATCCTTGAGTTCGATGAGCCGCTGCTGCATCTGCAGCTGCTGATCCATGGCATCGAGTCGCGCCTGCAGATCCTGGTTGTCACGCTGGGCGCGGTCGAGGTCCTCCAGTCGCGCGCTGAGATCGCCTGCCATACGCGCCGCTTCTTCACTGCCCTCTACTCCGGCTATCTGCAGGTGCCCTTCTTCCTCGTCGGATCCGGCCACGCCGGAACTGTCCTGGCCCTCGGATGCATCCAGGCGGCCGCTGTCGATTGCCGCGAGATTGTCCTGCCAGGTCTGAGCCTGCTCCTCAACCGTGGCCACCGCCTGTTCAAAATCTGTATCACTTATGTCTGCGGAGGTGGGCAGTCGCAAGACGTAGCCTGCCTTGAGCTGGTTGATATTGTTGCCGATAAAGGCCTCAGGGTTGAGACGCTGGATATCCAGCATGGTTTGCTGGACGCTGGTACCGGCCGGCCGCGCGCGACTGGCAATGCGCCACAGGGTATCCGCGCGCTTGACCAGGTATTCGCTGCCCGCGGCGGGCTCGGGGGACGCTCCTGCGCCGAACTGCCGCTGCGGCCGCGCGGGTTCGGGTGTCGGGGCCTCATCGCTGACTTCGGGCCTGGAAGGTTTGACGGTAACCCTGGCGGTGATGCCACTTTCCGGCCCGGTAAATACCGGCGGATCCAGCAGCAAGGTGTATTCGCGCAGCAGGCGGCCACTCGGCCAGCGCGCCTCTATTATGAAATCGAGATAGGGCTCGCGCACCGGCTCCCGCGATGTAATCACCAGGGTGCCGTCCTCGCCCTCGCCCAGTTGTACCTCGAACTTCAGGCTGGTGAGGAAATAGGCGCGATCCACGCCGGCGCGGTCAAAGTCCTCGCGGGTGGCCAGCCGGATCTTGACCTGTCCCGAATCCAGTGCCCCGGTCTCGAGCAGATCGACCTCTGCTCGCAAGGGCTCATTCAGATAGGATTTTACGGTAAGTTCGCCCAGACCAAAGGCTAGCGCCACCCCCGGGAAAAACAGCCCAAGGATGAGGAACACCGACGCAGACTTACGCACCATAGAGTCGCCTTATTATTCTAATAACCCGTTTCACCGCTTCCCCTAGCGAACACGGCTTCAACGCCAATTACTCAATCCCTGGCCAGGTTCAAACGGTAAAACCTAGAATATTCCTATACTTACGACGCTAAGTATCTTTTATAAATGGGTTTTTAGCAAGCACTCCGCTATTTGTACACTGTTCAGTGCCGCCCCCTTGCGAACATTGTCGGAAACGACCCATAAATCGAGCCCCCGAGGGTGCGAAATGTCCTCGCGAATACGCCCGACAAACACGGGGTCCTGACCGGCAGAATCGCCGACTGCAGTGGGGTATCCGCCGTCTTTTTGCTCATCCATGACAACCACCCCCGGGGCCTCCTGCAACAGGGCCCGGGCGGCTTCGGCCCCAAGTTTTTCGCGGGTTTCGACATGTACGGCCTCGGAGTGGCCAAAAAAGACCGGTATTCGCACACAGGTAGGGTTTACCTGTATTTCCGTATCACCAAAGATTTTCTGGGTTTCCCAGACCATTTTCATCTCTTCGCGGGTATAGCCATTGTCCTGGAAGGTATCGATGTGCGGCAGGGCATTAAAGGCGATCTGCTTCGGATAGACCTCGCAGTCCACCGGCTGGCCGTTCAGCAGTCGCGCGGTCTGCCCCGCCAGTTCCTCGATGGCCTCTTTGCCGGTGCCGGAAACCGCCTGGTAGGTGGCCACATTGATACGCTCGATACCGACCGCATCGTAAATTGGCTTCAGGGCAACCAACATCTGGATGGTCGAACAATTGGGGTTGGCGATGATATTGCGATTGCTGTATTGCTCGATCGCCTCCGGGTTGACCTCCGGTACTACCAGCGGAATGTCCTCGTCACGCCGAAAATGAGAGGTGTTGTCGATCACCACACAGCCCGCGGCAGCGGCTTTCGGGGCGTACTCCGCCGAGATGCTGCCACCGGCAGAGAACAGGCCGATTTCCACACGGGAAAAATCGAATTCGGCGAGGTTCTCGACCGCCAGGGCTTTACCCTGGAAGTTGATCGTTTTGCCCACGGAGCGCTCGCTGGCCAGGGGGTAGAGATTTCTGACCGGAAACTCCCGCTGTTCGAGAATTTCGATCATCGCTTCGCCCACGGCACCGGTCGCGCCTACCACAGCCACATCTACCAGTCTTTCCATCAGACCAATTCCTCCACCACCGCATCACCCATCGCCACGGTATCTACAAGTTCTGTTCCATCGGTGTGAATGTCCGCGGTGCGCAGACCGCAATCCAGGACCCGGCTGACAGCAGCCTCGATGGCCTCGGCGGAGTCCGGCCTGGCCAGCGAGTAACGCAACATCATTGCCACCGACAGGATGGTAGCCAGGGGGTTGGCCACGCCCTGCCCGGCAATATCGGGTGCAGATCCGTGGCAGGGTTCGTACATGCCCCGCCCCTGCTCATCCAGTGACGCCGACGGCAGCATGCCGATAGAGCCGGTGAGCATGGCGGCGGCATCTGAAAGAATATCGCCGAACATATTTCCCGTGACCAGCACGTCGAACTGCTTTGGCGCCATAACCAGTTGCATGGCGGCGTTATCCACATACATATGTGACAGCTCCACGTCGGGGTAGTCGCTCGCCAGTCGGTCCATGACCTCGCGCCACAACACCGTCACCTCCAGTACATTTGACTTGTCCACTGAACAGAGGCGACCGCCGCGCACGCGAGCCGATTCGAATGCCAGGCGGCCGATTCGTTCAATCTCCGACTCGCTGTAGACATAGGTGTTGAAGCCCTGGCGTTCGCCGTTATCCAGGGTGCGGATGCCACGTGGCTCGCCGAAGTAAATCCCGCCGGTCAATTCACGCACGATAAGGATATCCAGGCCGGCGACGATCTCCGGTTTGAGGCTGGAGGCCTGGGCCAGTTGCGGGTAGAGCAGTGCGGGACGCAGGTTGCCAAAAAGCCCGAGTTCCGAGCGAATCGCCAGCAGGCCTTTCTCGGGCCGCAGATCCCGGTCGACACCGTCCCATTTTGGCCCCCCCACCGCACCGAGCAGTATCGCATCGGCCGACCTGGCCCGCTCCAGGGTGTCATCCGGCAAGGGTACGCCACAGGCATCCAGTGCGGCACCGCCCAGCAGGCCCTCCTCCAGTGCCAGGTCCAGGCCATGCAACTCCATTGCGCGCTCCAGCACGCGACGAGCCTGGGTAACAATCTCCGGACCGATGTAGTCACCGGGCAGTATCAATACCTTCTGTGTCACTGCCGTCTCCCTCAGCTAATAGCGTCAAACAGCCAGGGCGAGCGCTCACGAGCCCCGGACTCATACTGGCGAATGGCCTCGGAATGCTCGAGTGTCAGCCCGATATCATCGAGGCCGTTGAGCAGGCGGTACTTGCGGAACTCGTCTACTTCGAAACCCGTCTCAGTGCCGTCCCCCTCGATAATGACCTGTCGCTCAAGGTCGATGGTCAGTTGGAAGCCTTCCTCTTCATACATGGACGAAAACAACTGATCGACCTTGTCCGCTGCCAGCACGATCGGCAGCAGTCCATTCTTGAAACAATTGTTGTAGAAGATGTCGGCATAGCTCGGCGCGATGATCGCCCTGAAGCCATAGTCCTCGAGGGCCCAGGGGGCGTGCTCGCGACTGGAGCCGCAGCCGAAGTTCTCCCTGGCCAGGAGGATGCTGGCACCGCTGTAACGCGGGAAATTCATGGGGAACTCGGTGTTGATCGGGCGTGTCGAGCAGTCCTGGCCCGGCTCGCCCTCATCCAGGTAGCGCAACTCATCGAACAGGTTGGGACCGAAGCCGCTGCGCTTGATCGATTTGAGGAACTGCTTGGGAATGATCATGTCGGTATCGACATTGGCACGATCCATGGGCGCTACCAGCCCACTGTGCAGGGTAAAGGCTCTCATGATCCGCTCCATTCACGAATATCGACAAAATGCCCCGCCACCGCGGCAGCCGCCGCCATCGCAGGACTTACCAGGTGAGTGCGGCCACCGAAACCCTGACGCCCTTCGAAATTGCGGTTGGAGGTTGATGCGCAGTGCTCTCCCGGCCCCAGTTTGTCCGCGTTCATCGCCAGGCACATGGAACAGCCGGGGTCGCGCCACTCCATGCCCGCATCGGTGAAAATCTTGTCCAGGCCTTCCGCTTCCGCCTGGGCCTTGACCGCGCCGGACCCCGGCACAACCAGGGCCTGGTTGACGCTGTCAGCGACCGTCTTTCCCCTGACTACTTCAGCGGCGGCGCGCAGGTCTTCGATACGCGAATTGGTGCAGGAACCGATAAACACCTTTTGCGGGCGGATATCGGCTATTGCCTGGCCTGGCTCCAGGCCCATGTACTCGAGGGCGCGTTCCACTGCCTGGCGCTGGCTCGCATCTTCTATAACGGCCGGATCGGGCACACAGGCATCCACCGGCAATACCATTTCCGGCGACGTGCCCCAGGTCACCTGGGGTTTTATGTCCTCGCCGCGCAGTGCGACAGTCTGATCGAACACTGCGTCCGCATCGGAATGCAGATCCCTCCAGGCCGCTTCTGCCTGAGCCCACTGCTCCCCGGCAGGCGCGTAGGTCTTGCCTTTCACATAGTCCAGCGTGGTGTCATCCACGGCGACCATGCCTACCCGTGCACCGGCCTCGATGGCCATGTTACAGACGGTCATGCGGCCTTCCATGCTCATTGCACGGATTACATCACCGCCGAATTCAATCGCGTGACCGGTGCCGCCGGCGGTCCCGATTTCACCGATCACGGCGAGCACAACGTCCTTGGCGGTAACGCCGGGTGCCAGTTCTCCGTCGATGCGTACCAGCATGTTTTTCATCTTCTGCTGCACCAGGCACTGGGTCGCCAGCACGTGCTCGACCTCGGATGTCCCGATCCCCTGTGCCAGTGCGCCCAGTGCGCCATGGGTCGCCGTGTGTGAATCACCGCAGACCACGGTCATGCCCGGCAGGGTCGCGCCCAGTTCCGGTCCGATGACGTGGACGATTCCCTGGCGGGCGTCGTTAATCTCGAACTCCACAATATCGAAATCCCGGCAGTTGTCGTCCAGGGTCTGCACCTGCAAACGGGAAACAGGGTCCCGGATACCCTCGACACCGCCACCGCGCTCGTCCTGGTCGGTAGGCACATTGTGATCGGGAGTGGCCAGGTTGGCGTCGCGGCGCCAGGGTTCGCGGCCGGCCAGCCTCAGGCCTTCGAAGGCCTGGGGAGAAGTCACTTCGTGCAGCAGGTGCCTGTCAATGTAAATCAGCGCAGAACCGTCTTCCCGGGCGTGTACCAGGTGGGCATCCCAGAGCTTGTCATAAAGGGTTTTGCCGGCCATTGCTCAACCTCGCAAAGTACGTGAATTTGAAGGCGGCCAGTCTAGCGCCGGGCATCGGATAACACAAATTCATATTTTTCATCTATTAAATAACTATTTGGAATGTAAAAGCGCCTGGCTTAGACTGGTCAGCATGGAAACCCAGAACCTGCGCGCATTCCTGCTGGTTGCTGAAAGCACATCATTTTCGGCGGCTGCAGAGCAACTGCATATAACCCAACCCGCGGTCAGCAAGCGCGTTGCCGCCCTGTTCGACCGCATCGGCCGGCGTGTCAGCCTGACCGAAGCAGGTGCGGCACTGCTGCCCCACGCCCGCGCTATCTGGCAGAACCTGGGACAGGCCGAGCAGTCCATCCGCGACCTGTCCGGTAGCGTCGGTGGACGGCTGCGCCTGGGCACCAGTCACCATATCGGGCTGCACCGGCTACCGCCGGTGCTGCGCGGATTCAGCGAGGCCTATCCCCGGGGTGAAACTGGATATCGATTTCATGGATTCAGAGCAGGCCTACGAGGAGATCATGCGGGGCACCGTGGAACTGGCCGTGGTGACCCTGGCGCCGGAGACCGATGCGACGATGGTGGCGGAACCTGTATGGCCGGACCCCCTGGATTTTATGGCTGCAGAGGGCCATGTGTTGTGCGGGCGGGAACAGGTCAGTCTGGAGGAACTGGCGCAACACCCGGTGATACTGCCCGGACTCAACACCTACACCGGGCAGATCGCGAAGCGGCTGTTCGACCGCCAGGGGCTTGCGCTGGAGGTGGCCATGTCCACCAACTACCTGGAAACTATCCGCATGATGGCCTCGATCGGGCTGGGCTGGACCATCCTGCCACGCTCGATGCTGGCAGCACCACTGCTGGCTATCCCGGTGCCGGCAGAAACACCCCAGCGGGTACTCGGTTACATCTACCACCGGGGTCGCAGCCTCTCCAACGCGGCGAAGGCTTTTATCGAAGAGTTGTGCCGGGCCTGATTCAGCCCTGGCCGTGGAGCCGTGCAATTCCCTCCAGGTTGCCCGCAAAGCCATCGTGGTCCGGCAGGTAGAAGGAACCGCTGAATCGGCAAATCAACTTGTCTCCGCAGACAATCGCCCCACTGCTGAAACCGACACGTTTTTTGACCGTCACCCGATCGATCTCCCCCTGCAGCCAGTCCCCTTCGCGGGCGGCCGAGATAAAATCAAAGCTGAGATTCAGGGTCGGAGCCGCGGCTATCTTCTCGCGCTTGTGGTTGATAGCCCATGAGGCGGCAATATCCCCCAGAGTCATCAACACCCCGCCGTGACAGATACCGATCATATTGACGTGGCGTTGCTGCACGATAATGCCGATGGCGGGAATTTCCCCGGCCCGCCGGTACACCGGTGCCAGGACGTCGGTAAAGCCCAGGCCCTCGGGCAGCTGTTCGAAGCCCTCTGGTATCTCAACAGTCATATGGTCTCCTAAAATATGCCCAGGGCCAGCCCCGCAGCCAGGGTTTCCCCCAGTTCCTCACACTTTGCTTCAGCCTCGGCGGATACCTCCCCGCGGCAGATCAGGGCCTCTGCTACGGGTTTCATCGGGTAACCCGAGAGAATTCGCTCAAACTGTGACCGGGCTCCCCGGCCATCATTCCCGGCGCTGATAATCAGTGCATAGGGTCTGTGCAAGGCCAGGGGCTGGGCCGGGTAGAAGGTCCGGTCGAGGAAGTCCTTCATGGCGCCGGTCATGGTACCGGAATTTTCAGGTGCCGCCAGCAACAGGCCGTCGCAACGCTCGAGGTCCGCCAGCCCCGCATCCCAGGCCCTGCGCCAGCACACATCGACCTCTGCCTCGCGCAGGGCACCCTGGCGGGCCGCTGCAGCAAGGCGAAAACTCGCGCCGCTCTGGGAGTGATATACAATGAGAAGGTTCTTCCCCATCGCCGCATCTAATCACAAGGACTTCCCGATGACTACAAACCGACAGTGGGTTCTGCGCGAAAGGCCCAGCGCCATGGTAGGACCCGAACACTTCGAGCTGGTGGAATCACCGGTGCCGGTGCCGGACAAGAGTGCCGGGCAAGTCCTGCTCAAAACCCGCTATCTCGGCTTTGACCCCGCAATGCGCGGCTGGCTGATCGACGAGCCCAGCTACCTGCCGCCAGTAGCCATTGGTGAAGTCATGCGAGCCTCCTCTGTATCCGAGGTTATTGACAGTGACGATCCGGAGATGCCGGTGGGCACCCTGGTCCAGGGGATGGCCGGCTGGCAGGAATACGCCGTGTGCGGCCCCGGTGACCTGATCCCACCAACGCCATTGGCCGAAGGGGTGACGCCGGAAATGGCCCTCGGTGTGATGGGCATAACCAGTCTCACCGCCTATTTCGGGCTGCTGGATATCGGACAGCCGGCCGCCGGGGATACGGTATTGGTATCCGGTGCCGCCGGTGCGACGGGCTCGATCGTGGCCCAGATTGCCAAAATCAAGGGCTGCCGTGTGATCGCTATCGCTGGGGGGCCGGAAAAGTGCCAGTGGCTGAAGGAAAGCTGCGGTGCAGACGAAGTCATCGACTACAAGAGCGAGGATATCGCCGGGCGCCTGGCGGAATTCTGCCACCTCGGCATCAATGTCTTCTTCGACAACGTGGGCGGTGACACCCTGGAGGCCGCGATCGGTGAAATGGCAGATTTCGGCCGCATTGCCCTGTGCGGCGGGATTGCAGGCTACAACGACGAAGAACCCTCGCCCGGCCCGCGCAACCTGATGGTACTGGTCCAGCGGCGCATCAAGATGCAGGGATTTATCGTCATCGACTACATGGATCGCTTTGCCGAGGCTTACGCCGAACTGGGTCAGTGGCTGGCCGAGGGCAAGCTGCAGTGGCGGGTCGATGTTCAGGAGGGCTTTGAAAACATTCCCGCCACCCTGCAACGGCTGTTTTCCGGCGCCAATGTGGGCAAACAGCTATTGAAGCTGGACTGACTTATCCACAATTTCTGTGGATAAGTCAGTGGATAGTCGATCCGTCAAGAGCCCGCGGGAGAAAAATACTGCCGCCGGAAACGCTATTCTAGAAATTACTTTAAGTTCGTCTCTGGCTTAAGAATCAATGACTTAGCTATTTTTTAATAGCATATTTCTACACCCCGTTTCGGAAACTCTATAAATACAGGGGTTTTAGCTCGCCGTGTGCATAAAAAACGCTGCAGGTGTTAGTAGCTGCTGACCGCCAAGTGCCCGTCACACAAGCATTTTTATTTCTGCGTGAGCCGCCAGCAGCGATGAATTTGCCGATTTCTGCGAAAATCAAAGTCGATTGTGGCGGCGCTGATGTCCTCCAGGCGGGAGAATTCTTCCACCGCGGGGTCCAGTTTGAAGCTGCGCAAATTGTTGGAAAAATAGAGCACGCCGTCTTCGGTCAAACGGGATGTCGCCATGCGCAGCAGCTCCAGATGATCCCGCTGCACATCAAAACTGCCATCCATGCGTTTCGAATTCGAGAAAGAAGGCGGGTCCAGCAGTATCAGTCCATAGCTGTCTTCTGAAGCTGCCAGCCATTCCATGCAATCTGCCCGCAACAGGCGATGCGGCCCTTCGGCGAGGCCATTCAATTCAAAATTGCGGCGCGCCCATTCCAGGTAGGTGTTGGACAGATCCACACTGGTGGTTGAACTGGCGCCACCCAGGGCAGCGTGTACCGAGGCGGTAGCGGTATAGCAGAACAGGTTGAGGAAATCCTTCCCGGCTGACTCCGCCGCCAGACGCAGGCGCAGGGGCCGGTGGTCCAGGAACAGGCCCGTATCCAGGTAATCGGAGAGATTTACCAGTAACTTTGCCCTGCCTTCCCCTACCTCGCTGAATTTCCCTCCCTTGGCTTGTCGCTGGTACTGCTGATCACCCCGTTGTCGCTGCCGTTGCTTGAAATAGATCTGATCCGCCGCAACCCCGGTCACTTCGGGAAGCACCTGCATAATCTCCTGCAGACGTCGCTCCGCTGCGGCCTCATCCACTGTCTTCGGAGCCTTGTACTCGGCCACGTGCAGGGACTCGCCATACCTGTCCACCGCCACTGCGTACTCGGGCATATCCGCATCGTAAACACGGTAACAGCTGATGCCCTGCTTGCGCGCCCGGCGATCGATCTGTTGCAGGTTTTTGCGCATGCGGTTGGCGAACATCTAGGCGCCGGCGCTGGCTGCCTGCGGCTGCTCAACAGGCTGGGAGCGCTCGCGCAGGCGATTGTCTTCGTTCAGCTCGAACAACAACAGGGTGCTTTCGATGCTGCCGTTGTACAGGGTGTATTTGCGATGGCTGCGCAGGCCGGTGGCCATGCCCAGTTCCTTGTCACTGGTGAGCACAGCCCCATTCCAGCCCGCAAACTCCCGCAGCATTGCCGCGCCGAGTTCCCGATAAAGCTCCGGAAGGCTGTCGCGATCCCCGAGTCGTTCACCATAGGGCGGATTACAGATCACCAGGCCGTGGTCAATGGGGCGGTGAGTGGGCTTTTTCAGTGCATGCAAGGGTTTGCAGACCACCCGTACCTGGCGCTGTAATCCTGCCCGCTCGATATTTGCCAGTGCCTTGTCCACCACGCCGCGATTGGCATCATAGCCCCGGATTTCCGGAAGCTCTCTTCCCCTGCCCCGCTCGGCCCGGGCCTGGGCATCCTTGAGAATCGCCTGCCACTGACTGCTATTGTGTTGCTCCAGGGCTTCAAAGCCCCAGTGCTTGCGCTGCAGCCCCGGGGCGATATCCGCCACCATCATTGCCGCCTCCAGTAACAGCGTTCCCGATCCACACATGGGGTCGATAAGGGCACCACCGCGGGCGGCGATACCCGGCCAGTCGGCACGCAGTAACATGGCCGCCGCCAGGTTCTCCTTCAATGGCGCTTTGCCCGCCTCCAGCCGGTACCCTCGCTGGTGCAGACTGTCGCCGACGAAATCCAGTGATACTGCCAGCTGCCCCCGGTGCAGACGCAGCTGAAAGCGCAGGTCGGCGCCGCGCCGTGCCACCTCGGGCCGCGGCAGCCCCAGCTCCCGGAATCTATCGACAATGGCATCCTTGGCCAGCTGTGCGCCGTACTGGGTATTGCGGATGTCCCGGCTCTGTCCACTAAAACTAACAACAAAGCTGTGTTTTACGCCCAGGTAGTCTTCCCAGCGGATACCAGCCAGCGCGGCCTGAATGCTGCGCTTGTCTTCGGCGTCAAAATCGCCAATCGAGAGTAGCACGCGGTTGGCCAGGCGCGTCCACAAACTTACCCTGTAGGCCACGGCCAGCGGGCCTTTGAAGGAACAGCCAGCCACGGTTTCCTTTACCGCCTGGGCGCCCAGGCTCTCGAGCTCCTGGAACAGGAGGCTCTCCAGGCCCCGGGGACAACTTGCAAACCACAACTGTGTTTCCATGGGCGGCAACTATAAAGGGTTTGTCGCTTATAACAAATTGATAGTGGATGCTGCTGCCTGACTCTGCTTAGATTGGACTAACGCGGCAAGGAGTAGCGTATGAGAAGACAGAAACGTGATATGAACAACCGCGCCTACCATAAAGGCTACCACGCCGGACTGGAAGGACGCTCCATCGAAACCTGCCCCCACACAGCCGAGCAACAGCGCCAATTCTGGCTTTCAGGCTGGCGAGAAGGTCGCAGCGACCAGTGGGATGGCTATACCGGGGTCTCCGGTATGCACAGGGCAGAGCAACAGTAAACAGCAGCTACCCGCTTCCAACAATCAGTGCAGACTGCTCTGGGCCAGGTCCAGCAGCTCACGATTGGCCACGGCGAACATGGCGAAGTCCGGTACCGGGGCCGCATGCAGGTCCGCAAGCATGGTTTGCCAGCGGGTCAACAACACCTCTTCCTGTTTCATCCAGCGCTGGATGCACAATTCGGCATCGCGCTTCTCGCAGATGTGCTTGAGCGCACCCACCGCCAGTGAGCGTTGCTGCCATTCCAGGTCTTCCAGGTAGGTATCGCGGGCCATGGCCTGCCATTCATTTTCAACCTTGGCCGCGGTGATCAGCCCGGCAAACCAGTCGAGTTCGAGTTTTTCCCCCAGCATGAAGAACAGCTCCGCCACTTCCATGGCGGTGGCCTCGGTTTCCCGTGCCGCCTCGATAATGCCCATCGAGGCATACAGGTGGCGACTGCCGGCGACAAACTGGGCCAACTCGCTCCCGACCTGTTGATCAGTCAGCCGCTGGTAGTTCTGGCGCACATCTTCGGCGGCAGCGCCCTTGACCAGGCCCGGCAGGGCTGATTCGAGCTCCGCCACACCGGGTTTGAACTCCGCGATGGCCTGGGTCGGATCCAGGTCGTGGCGCCGGTTGCGCAACAGCCAACGGCTGGCCCTGCGCATAAGCCTTACCAACTCCACCATCACGGTCGTCTGCACGCTGCTCTCGATCTGGTGATCGAGGTCTTCGATGGCCTGCCATTGCTCTTCCAGCCCGAAGATATCCCGGGCGGTGACGTAGGCGATCGCAATTTCCGGGATCGTGGCGCCGGTAGACCCTGCCAGGCGTCCGATAAAGCTGACACCCACTCGGTTCACCAGGTCATTGGCGATCTGGGTAGCGATGATTTCGCGGCGCAAGCCGTGGGCGTGCACCTCCTCGCCGTACTCCTCCAGCAACCGGGGTGGGAAAGCGCCCTCGATGGCCCGCGACAAGTAACTGTCGTTGGGGATATCAGAGGCGCCGAGTTCTTCCTTGAGGATGCCCTTGCTATAGGAAATAAGTACCGAGAGCTCGGGCCTGGTCAGTCCCTGCCCCGCCATGCGCCGGTCCACCATCTCCTCTTCGGCGGGCAGGAATTCCAGTTTACGATCAATGCGTCCGTTTTCTTCCAGGCGCTTGATCAGGCGGGTGTATTCACCAATTCTGTGTGCCGCTTCACTCTCCGCCAGGCTGATAGCCTGTGCCTGCAGGTAATTGTTTTCCAGCACCAGTTCGGTCACGCTGTCGGTCATCTCCTCCAGCAGGCGGTTGCGGTGCTTGGGTGTAAGATCACCGCGCGCCACCACCGCGTTGAGCAGGATCTTGATATTGACCTCGTGGTCGGAACAATCCACACCACCGGCATTGTCGATGAAGTCGGTATTGCAACGACCGCCATTCAGTGCGTACTCAACCCGGCCCAGCTGGGTGAGCCCCAGGTTGCCGCCCTCGCCGACAACGCGGCAGCGCAATTCATCGCCATTGACCCTAACCGCGTCGTTGGCCTTGTCGCCCACATCCGCATCCTGTTCGCGACTGGACTTCACATAGGTACCAATACCACCATTCCAGAGCAGGTCCACTGGCGCCTTGAGCAGCGCATTGACCAGCTCATTGGGCGTCAGGGTCTTGTCCTCGATCCCGAATCGCTCCTGCATTTCCGGTGAAATCGGGATCGACTTAGCCGAACGCTTGAATATGCCTCCGCCGGCTGAGATGAGGTCGGCCTTGTAGTCTTCCCAGCTGGAGCGCTCCAGGTTGAACAGCCGCTTGCGCTCCTGGAAGCTGCTGGCCGAGTCCGGGTTGGGGTCGATAAAGATATGCAGGTGGTTGAAGGCGGCGGTCAGCTGGATGTGCTCGGACAGGAGCATGCCGTTACCGAAAACATCGCCCGCCATGTCGCCGATACCGACGACTGTGAAATCTGTTTCCTGACAGTTGATGCCCATTTCGCGGAAGTGGCGCTGCACGGACACCCAGGCCCCCCGCGCGGTAATGCCCATCTTCTTATGGTCGTAACCGACACTGCCACCGGACGCAAAGGCATCCCCCAGCCAGAAGTCGTAGCGCTCGGAAATCTCGTTGGCGATATCGGAAAAAGTGGCCGTGCCCTTGTCCGCTGCCACCACCAGATAGGGGTCGTCTTCGTCCTTGCGCACAACATCAGCTGGATGAATCACTTCGCCACCCACCAGGTTGTCGGTGATATCGAGCAGTCCCTGGATGAAAGTGCGGTAACAGGCCACACCTTCATTCTGGATATCTTCACGGGTGGCGTTGGGTAGCTGGCGTTTGCAGACGAAGCCACCCTTGGCGCCAACCGGCACGATAACCGCGTTCTTGACCTGTTGCGCCTTGACCAGGCCGAGCACCTCGGTACGAAAATCCTCGTGCCGGTCCGACCAACGCAGACCACCGCGGGCCACCCGGCCGCCACGCAGGTGCACGCCCTCCACGGCCGGTGAGTAGACGAAGATCTCGAAGGCCGGCCGTGGTTGTGGCATGTCGGGGATTTTTGACGGTTCCATCTTGAAGGAAAAGTAACCCTTGCGTTCCCCGCCTTCTTTGTTCTGGAAGAAGTTGGTACGCAGGGTGGCACTGATCACGGCGAGGTACTGGCGGATGATGCGATCCTGGCCGAGATTCTCCACCTCCTCGAGGGAGGCGATGACCCGGTTGTAGACTTCCTGCTCGCGCTGCTTGCGCCAGGCATCGTCGCCCTCCAGGTCCGGGTCGAAGCGGGTCAGGAATAACTCCACGATAGAGCCGGTAATGTGCAGGTGTTCGGCGAGGGTTTCGGCGATGTAATCGGTGCTGAATCCGAAATTGATCTGCTTGAGGTACTTGGCATAGGCCCGCAGCAGTGCTATTTCGCGCCAGTTGATCTGGGTCCCCAGCAGCAACCGGTTGAAGGAGTCGCTCTCGGCTTCACCAAACCAGATGCGGGCAAAGGCGTCAGTGAACTCATCGCGCACCTTCTCCAGTTCGATTTCGCCGCCCAGGGAATAGACGAGACTGAAGTCCTGGATCCAGAACAGGTCGCCGTCCTTTTCGCGCACCGCATAGGGTGTTTCGGCAACCACGCGCAGTCCCAGGTTCTCCAGGATGGGGAGCACATCGGACAGGGGCATGGAAGAGCCCTTGCGAAACAGCCGGAAGCGCAGGAACTCGTCACTTTCATCCACCATCCGGTAGAAGCTCATTTCGATTTCCTGTCCACCGGCGACATTGAGTATGCGACCCATGTCCATGACGGCAACGCGGGGATCAAACTCGTCCCGGTAACCCGCCGGGAAGCCACGGCCGAAGCGGTCGGCGTACTCGGCGCCGTGCTCTTCCCCGTGTTCCTCGATAAGCCGTTCGCGCAGTCGGTCCTCCCAGGACTGGGTGGTAGCTACAATCGCCTGCTCGAGCTCTTCCAGGTCGTAATCGACCTGCTTGTCCGGGTCGAGCAGCAACACGAAGTGGATCCGGACCAGCACAGACTCCGTGAAGAACGTGGTGAACTCACTCTCGATACCGCCCAGGGAATCGCGCAGGAGATCCTGTATCAGGATGCGTTTGACGGTGGTGTAGCGGTCACGGGGCATGTAGACCATGCAGTTGAAAAACTTGCCGTGGGCATCAGGGCGCGCAAACAGGCGTATCTGGCGGCGCTCCTGTAACTGGTTGACCGCGTTGGCCATGCGGTAGAGCTCCTCCACCTCCGCCTGGAATAACTCGTCGCGCGGAAAAAGTTCCAGGACCCGGGCCAGCTCGCGGCCCTCGTGATTGCTCATGTCCAGTCCCGAGAGCTGCATCACCTGCTCGACCTTGTTGCGCACGATGGGAATCAGTGTCGGGCTCTCGGAGTACACGGAAAAGGTGTACAGGCCCATGAAACGGTGCTGCAGTATCACCTGGCCGTGTTCGTCGAACTGGTTGACCTCGATATAGTCCGGGTAGGCGAAGCGGTGTACACGCGAGCGAATCCTGGACTTCGAGAAGGTCAGCTGGCGCTGCAGCATGAATTCGGGATCCGAGGCAGCGCCCTGCAGGTCCCGCGAAAGGTCAAGACGCCCGCTGGTACCGCGCAACTTGAGCAGGCCGAGACGGGTGTCCTGGATTTCGACGACCTGCACCCTCTCACCACTGTGCTGTACGCCGAGGCACTCGTAGCCCAGGAGAGTCATATGGTTGCGGTCGATCCACTCCAGGAACTCGACGTGCTCGTCCCGCTGCTCCTTGTCCACAAGCGTGCTCGCTTTCATTACGGCGATCAGCTCCGCAAGTTTCTCGCGCATTGCCGGGAAATCCTCAACGACACAGGCCACCTCGGCCAGGATGTCATCCAGCGCGGAGCGCATGTCGTCGATCTCTTCCCGTTCAGTACAGCGGTCTATCTCGAAGTAAATGAGGCTGACGGCGTTGCTGTCGTGATCGGTACGGATGGTGGATATTTTTCCATCCTCGTCGCGCTCCACGGCAAAATTCTGTCCGTGCAATTTGTGGATATTGGCATTGCGCCGATTGAGCTCGCCGCGGGAGGAATCAAACAGGAAAGGCATGTCTGGCGCGATAACCACCACCACCGTGTGGTTGCTCTCCCAGCCGTGCTTCTCCAGGTCGGGATTGAATATGCGTACCTTGGCTTTTTCTCCGTCCCACTGTTGCAGGGAACGGAAGGCGCCGAAAATGAAGCCATAGAGGTCGTCGACCTTGGTGTCCTTGAGGTCGTCAGAGGGGAAACTCCGGAAAAAGGCCTTTGCGAGTGCATCGACCTGTAAGGCCTGTGCAGGCTCCGCACGACTGGCGATCATCTGCTTCAATTCGTGCAACAGTTTGTTCTTTCCTTTATCCCAGTTCATCCTGACCTCAGTCCAATTGAAACATGCTAAGAATAGTCTATTTGGTTACAATTCGGCGCGGATTCGCCAGGGAACTATACCCGAACAACGGTGGTCTTAAGGCACCCCAATCTTGGGTAGTTTTGGCATTTTTGAGTAGAGGAAACCACATCTCGTGCAAGGGGAACAAATCAAGAACCTGGAAAGCTGGCTCAAGGGCCAGATTATCGGACAGGAGAACCTGGTCCAAAGGCTTCTCATCGCACTGCTGGCAGACGGTCACTTGCTGGTGGAGGGCGCGCCCGGGCTGGCGAAGACGCGCGCCATCAAGACCCTCGCCGATGGCATCGAGGGCAGTTTTCATCGTATACAGTTCACACCTGACCTGTTGCCCGGCGATGTTACCGGTACCGAGATCTATCGGCCTCAAGAGGGGGGCTTCCACTTCCAGCAGGGCCCGATCTTCAACAACCTGATCCTCGCCGATGAAATTAACCGGGCGCCTGCCAAGGTGCAGTCGGCATTGCTTGAGGCGATGGCGGAAAGGCAGGTGAGTGTCGGCAGCCAGACCTACCCCCTGCCCCAATTATTCCTCGTTATGGCGACCCAGAACCCTATCGAGCAGGAAGGCACCTATCCGCTGCCGGAAGCCCAGCTCGACCGTTTCCTGCTCCATGTCAACGTGAACTACCCGGATCATGCGGCAGAAAGCGCGATCCTGCGGCTGGCCCGGGACGAGGCGGCACTGGAGGCACCGGCAGCACCACCCGAACTCAGCCAGGAAGAGATATTTGCAGCCCGCCAGGCAGTGCTGGGCATGCATATGGCGGAACCGGTAGAACGCTACATTGTCGAACTTGTGATCGCGACACGAGATCCGGGCAAGTACTCCGCGGAACTGACGAACTGGCTGGACTACGGTGGCAGCCCGAGGGCAACAATCGCCCTGGATCGCTGTGCCCGCGCCCACGCCTGGTTGCGTGGCATGGACTTCGTCAGCCCGGACGACGTACAGGCGATCCTCGGTGACGTCTTGCGCCACCGCCTGATTTTGAGTTTTGAAGCTGAAGCCAACGGAATTACCGCTGACCAGGCCATTGAAGAGCTAGTGGCGCGGGTTCCCGTAGCCTGAGATGAGTGAAGCACTGAAAACCGCGCCGGTCGCCGGCGCCTATTGCGCGTTACAGGAACTGATCGAACTGCGCTATCCTGCGCGCAAGCTCAACCTGAATCAGCGCAAGCGAGCCCTGAGTTTGTTGTCCGGGCCCAACAAGACCAACTTCCGCGGTCGCGGCATCGACTTCGAAGAAGTCCGCAACTATCAGCCCGGCGACGACATCCGCACCATCGACTGGCGGGTCACCGCCCGTACCGGCACAGCTCACACCAAGATGTTTCGCGAGGAGCGTGAGCGCCAGGTGCTGGTGACCACCGATCAGCGCAATGCCATGTTTTTCGGCAGTCGTCACTGCTGCAAGTCGGTACTAGCGGCCCATTTTGCCGCACTGTTGTCCTGGTCGGCTCTGCAGCGCGGTGACAGGGTCGGCGGCCTGGTGTTTTCGGAGCCCGAGCATCGCGAGGTCAGGCCGAAGCGTTCGCGCCGCGCCGTACTGGCGCTACTCAACCACCTCAGCGAACTCAACCAGGCCCTGCCAGCAACTCCCACCGAGGCGGGACTGGGGTTTACCGATATGCTGGTTGACCTGCGTCGCATCGCCAGGCCCGGCAGTGCCATCTTTATCATCAGCGACTTCGATGGCGCACTGGACGAAAGCGCACTGGAGCACCTCTACCAGTTGACGCGTCACATGGAAATCACGGCGCTGCACTGCTCGGACCCCCTGGAGAAAGCTCTGCCCGGAGCCGGGCGCTACACCGTCACCGATGGCATCGACCTGACGGATATGCATACCGGTGACAAGCGATTGCGCCAACTGTTCAGCGAGCGTTTCGAAGCCCGCCAGCGAGCGCTGCGCGCTGAGTACGGAAAGCTCGGCATACCGGTTATCGAAGCTTCCACCGATGACGCGCCGCTCAATGTGTTACAGGCCTACTATGCGGATGGCAGCCGGGGGCTCAAGGGACGATGAACAACGCCGACCCACTGGCACAGCTGCGTGACATCCACCTGCCGGAAGCAGTCGCTTGGTGGCCGCCGGCGATCGGCTGGTGGCTGCTGGCAATCCTCCTGATGGCTGGATTGCTTGCATTGTGTTGGTGGCTCCTTAAGCGCTACCGGGCTACAGCTTACCGCCGCCAGGCCCGGAACGAACTCGAAACAGTATTCGCGACATGGCAGGCCGACGGGGACACCACCCACTTCCTGCAGGCAATCAACGGCGTACTCAAACGCGTTGCACTGCAGAGTTTCAGGCGCGAACGGGTGGCGCGCTTGAGCGGCGGCGCCTGGTTTGAATTTCTCGACGCACAGTACACCGGTCCGGGTTTCGGCGAACTGGGAATCAGCGACGTTTCCTACCGGGCAGATACCCCCGACTGCGATCCCGCACAGGTCTACCGGGTCAGCATGGAATGGGTCAGGCAGCACCGGAGCGAGGCATGTTAGAACTGCTCTGGCCCTGGGCGATTGCACTGCTACCGCTACCTTGGCTGGTATGGCGGCTGTGGCCCGCTGCGCACACAGAAGAAGCTGCTTTGCGCGCACCTTTTTACGATGCCTGGGAAGAATTGCAGGCCGAGGTGGGTGGCAAACGCAAACGGCGAGGCTGGCTCGCACCACTGTTACTGAGCCTTACCTGGCTGGCACTGTTACTGGCCCTGGCCCGGCCTACCTGGATTGGCGATGCCATCACCCTGCCCGCCAGCGGGCGGGACCTGCTCCTGGCAGTGGATATTTCCGGCTCCATGCAGGTCGAAGACATGCTCATCGGCCAGAACCAGGTACCGCGTATAAATGCCGTCAAGCAGGTGGTCGGCGACTTCATCGAGCGTCGGCGCGGCGATCGCATGGGACTGGTCCTGTTTGGCAGCAGGGCCTACGTGCAGGCACCACTGACCTTTGACGGGCAAACCGTGAAACGCTTCCTGATGGAAGCGCAGCTCGGCTTTGCCGGCAGGGAGACGGCTATAGGCGATGCCATCGGTCTGGCGGTAAAGCGCTTGCGCGAACGGCCCGCCGATAGCCGGGTCATGATTCTGCTGACCGACGGCGCCAACACCGCCGGAGAAGTACAGCCCCTGGAAGCCGCAAGCCTGGCAGCGGACCTGGGCGTGAGAATTCACACCATTGGTATCGGTGCCGACAAAATGCTTTTGCCGGGCCTGTTTGGCTCCAGCTTCGGTAGTCGTGTGGTTAACCCTTCCCAGGATCTCGATGAGGAGACGCTGCAGAGTATTGCGAAGAAAACCGGGGGGCAGTATTTCCGCGCCCGCGATCCCGCCGAGCTGGTGGAGATCTACAAGCTGCTCGATACTCTCGAGCCGGTGGACCAGGAGGAAGAGAGTTACCGGCCGCAGTCCAGCCTGTATCACTTCCCCCTGGCGCTGGCATTTGGTCTAAGCCTGGTTCTGGGCCTCAGCAGGTGTCTGCGGCGATGATGACGATCATCGACCAGTTCCATTTTATGCGGCCCCTGTGGTTGGTCGGGCTGCTTCCCGCTGCTCTGCTGTTGCTCTGGCTGTGGCGGCAACTGCGTTCGGGCCAGGCCTGGACTGAAGTCATAGCCCCGGAATTACTGCCGCACCTGCTGAGCGGCCGCGGTGCTGTCCGTTCCGGCAGTCCGCTGCTCGCGCTCTGTATCGCCTGGCTGGCAGCAGCCCTCGCCCTGGCGGGGCCTACCTGGGAAGAAATTCCGCAGCCCGTGCAACGCAAGGAGGATGCACTGGTTATCGTTTACGACATGAGCCTGTCAATGCTGGCAGAAGACGTTACTCCTTCACGACTCGTGCGCAGTCGCCAGAAACTACTGGACCTGCTGGCGCGCAAGGATGAAGGCACTATCGCACTGGTAGCCTATGCCGGCGATGCCCATGTCGTGAGCCCGCTAACCGACGACGACCGCACCATCGCCAATTTACTACCGGCACTGGAACCCGGGATCATGCCCATACCCGGTAGCCGGCCCTCACTGGCAGTGGAGCAGGCGGCAAATCTGTTGCGGGACGCCGGACTCGACCGCGGCCACATATTGCTGGTTAGCGATGGTATTCGTGGGCGGGACGAGGCTTTGATTGACGAGGCACTCGCCGGGACCGCCTACCGCCTGTCGGTACTTGCGGTTGGCACCGAGGATGGCAGCCCGATTCCCACCAGCGAGGGCTACTACCGCGATACCCAGGGCAATATCGTGATAGCCGCCCTCTCCCGCGACCGACTGCAGGATCTCGCCGCGCGACACGCCGGCAGTTATGCTGAACTGGTACTCGATGACAGTGACCTGGAGCGTATTCTCAAAACAGACTTGTGGGGCGACCTCGAAACCGAGCAGCTACTGGGACGCAGTGTTGACACCTGGCACGACGCCGGATTCTGGTTATTGCTGTTGCTGATACCCATCGCCCTGGCATCGTTCCGTCGCGGCTGGATACTGTGCGTCTTTCTCCTGCCGCTGCCAGAACCCGCCCAGGCCTTCGACTGGCAGGACCTGTGGCTGAACCGAGACCAACAGGGAAGTCGCCTGCTGCAGCAGGGCGAAGCCTCGGCCGCCGCACAGCGATTTGAAGACCCGCGTTGGGCGGCAGCATCCCACTACCGCGCCGGCGAGTTCGAGCAGGCAGAACAGCTCTACGGGGCCGAAGACGATGCGTCGGCCTGGTATAACCGCGGCAACAGCCTGGCCAGGGCCGGTGACCTGCCCGGCGCCGTCGAGGCTTATGAGCAGGCGCTGCAACAACAACCGGGAATGGAAGACGCCGAGTTCAACAAGCAGCTGATCGAGCAGTTGATGCAACAGCAGCAACAGCAACAAGACCAACAACAGCAGGATCAAAACCAGAACCAGGATCAGAATCAGCAGCAACAGGATCAGCAGGCGCAACAACAGGACCAACAGAACCAACAGCAAAGCCAGGACCAGCAGCAAGACCAGCAAAGCCAGGACCAGCAACAATCGCAGCAACAACAGGCGCAGCAGGACAGTGAGCAACAGGACCAGGAGCGCCAGCAACAGGAACAGCAGGCCGCGGAACAGCGGGACGGAGAAGAGCAGCAGCAGGCCATGTCCGAGCGCGACGCAGAGGAACAGGAGCGGGAGATGGCCAACGAGCAGTGGTTGCGACGAATACCTGACGACCCTTCCGGCTTGCTGCGCAATAAATTCAGGTACGAGAGTCGCCAGCGCGCGGCGGAACGGAGTAGTAGCGATGATGAAGCCTGGTAGCCTTGTTGTGTTGCTGTGCCTGCTGTTGGGGCAGGCAGGCGCCAGGGCGGACGTTACCGCCAGCGTCGACCGCTCTGTTATTACAGAGCAGGACAGCCTCACGCTGACGCTGACTGCCACCGCCGGCGAGGATATGGACAGTGTCGACTTCAGTGCACTGGAGGCTTATTTCAATATCGCTTCACGGGACAGGCAGTCCCAGTTCAGGCTGATCAATGGCCGCGCCGAAGGTAATACTGTGCTCTCGCTCACCCTCTTTCCGCTGCACACCGGCAACCTTGAAATTCCGCCGCTGTTTGTCGACGGCACCCTGACGCCGCGCATCCCGATCAGGGTCGAAAAGGCGCGAAGCGATATCGATGCTGCAACAGAGGTGTTCGTCGAAACCGAGGTCGACCGGGAGCAGGTCTACGTGCAGGCACAGCTGCTGTTGACCATCCGCAGCTACCAGGCAGTCAATACCGGGCAGTGGAACTACGAACCCGTTGAGATCCCGGGCGCGGTAACCGAGGAGCTGGATACCCGGCAGTACCAGCGTTCGGTGGAGGGTCGACCCTACCTGGTTATCGAGCGCCGCTACGCGATTTTCCCCCAGCAGAGTGGCGAACTCCTTATCCCCTCTTTCGCCATGGCCGTGAAAGAAAACCTGCGCAGCGGGAGCAGTTTCTTCAACCTGCGCGGCAATCCCAGGATCTTCAGGCCTCGCACCCGAGAGCTCACGGTCGATGTACTTCCAATCCCGCCGCAATTCCCAGATGCCCATTGGCTGCCGGCCAGGGGTATCAGTTTAGAAGACAACTGGTCCCTGGAACCGGAAGCGCTGGAGATTGGTGGGTCGGCGACGCGCACCCTTACCATTAAAGCGCTGGGCCTGAACGGCAACCAGTTGCCGCAGCTGCCGATACCGGAAACAGATGGGCTCAAAGCCTACCCGGACCAGCCCCGCCACGAGAACCTGAGTACAGACGAAGGTATCACCGGGCTGGGTATCAACAGCACCGCGCTACTTGTGACAGGTGCGGGAGACTTCGAATTGCCGGCCCTGAGAGTTCCCTGGTGGGATACCGAAGCTGACCAGTTGCGCTACGCCGAGGTACCGGCACGCAGCTTTACAATTGAACCCAGGGTGCTGGCTTCACCGGCGTCGCAAGCAGCGCTGCCGGCACAGATGGGAGAAGCGCTCGCTGGCTCCGAGACGGGCAGCAGTTCGACTGAAGAACCTGTCTGGTTCTGGGCCACCATGATCGCCCTGACCGGTTGGCTGTTGACCACCGTAGTCCTGCTGATGCGCCCGCGGGCTGCCAGGCCGGAGAGTCAGCAAGACGGCGAGGACCAGGCCAGCGAAGCACGCCTGTTCAAGGAATTGATACAGGCCTGCAATGAAAACAGGGCCACCGATGCCAGGACCTTGCTGCGGCAGTGGGCACAGGTGAAACTGCAACGGCGCCAGGCGCCCGCCATCAGCGAACTCGTCCGGCTCGCTGATGAGCCCGGGCTGGCCGAATCGCTGGTAGCGCTGGAATATGCTCTATACGCCGGCGACCCAGGCCAGTGGCGTGGCGGCGAATTGATGTCAGGCCTGCGGCAGTGGCGCAAACAGTTGGAGAGTCGGGAACGCGACAGGGGCGAAACCCCTCTGCCGCCACTCTACGGCTGACAGCTAGCCCGCCAGCGATTTGCTGACGACTTCAAAGACGTCCTGGGACAGGTCCGGCATTGCTGCCAGCGATTCCAGGGCTGCGCGCATTTGTGCGCTGCGTTCACCGTAGCGACGCCAGCGCGTAAGCGGCGTTAACAGGCGCGACGCAATCTGGGGGTTCAGGGAATTGAGTTCGCCCACAACATCGATCAGCAGCTGGTAACCCTCGCCATCGGCGCGGTGGAAGTTGACAGGGTTGGCACTGCAGAAGGCGCCCACCAATGAGCGCACCTTGTTCGGGTTGCGCATATCGAATGCCTCGTGGGACATCAGTTCTCGCACGCGCTCGAGATTGCCGGGCCGGGTACATAATGCCTGCACCTGAAACCACTGGTTTACTACCAGGGGCTCCTGCTTCCACTGACGGTAAAACTCTTCGAGTACCGACTGCCGTTGCCCATCGTCGCCGTAGTTAACCACCGCAGCAAGTGCTGCCTGCCGATCTGTCATATTGGTCGCACCGGCAAACTGCTCAAGCGCCAACTCGACACCCGATGCGCCGGCCTGCGCCAGGTAGGACAGACAGGCATTGCGCAAGCTGCGACGGGCGATCTGCGCGGCACTCGCTTGATAGGGCTCATCACTGCTCAGTTGCCGGTAGCGGGACTTCAGCAGCTCACCCAGCTCCATACCCAGGGTAGAGCGAACCCGGTCCCTGCCATTGTGTATGGCATCGACGTCGACAAGCTCGGCCAGCTCCGCAAGGTAGTTTTCACTCGGCAGGCGCAGCATTTCTGCGACCATGGCCGGGTCCAGCGTCTCGTTTTCGACAAGGCTCGAAAAAGCGCTGACCAGCAGCGGATCGACAGTCGCTGACGCTTCCTGGCAATCGCCGATAACCTGTATGGCCAGTTGCTGGCTGGCGTCCCAGCGACAGAAGCCATCGCTGTCGCGACTCATAATAAAGGCCAGCTGCTCCCTGCTATAGGGATAATGCAGCTTAACCGGTGCTGAGAAGCCACGCAGCAGTGAAGGCACCGGGCGTTCCGGCAGGTCGGTAAAGGTAAAGGTCTGGTTTGCCTCGCTCAGTCCCAGCACCATACTGGTATTGTCCGAAGCCTCCGTATCGATTTCACCATCCAGGTTCAGCCTGAGATCGCCCGCGTCGCCCAGCAAACCCATTTCGATGGGGATGAAAAACGGCTCCTTGTGGGCCTGCCCCGGAGTCGGCGGGCAGTCCTGCGATACATGGAGTTTGTAGGTGCCTGCGGTTTCATCCCAGCTGTCAGTCGCATGAATGCTGGGCGTACCTGCCTGGCTGTACCACCGGCGAAACTGTCCCAGGTCGCGGCCGCTGGCTTCCTCCATGGCCAGGACAAAATCCTCGCAGGTTACCGCCTGGCCATCGTGGCGCTGGAAATAGAGATCCGAGCCCTTGCGAAAAACCTCGGCACCGAGCAGGGTCCGGATCATTCGCACCACCTCGGAGCCCTTCTCATAAATGGTCAGCGTGTAAAAGTTTGAAATTTCGATATAGGAGTCCGGGCGTACCGGGTGCGCCATGGGACCGGCATCCTCGGCAAACTGGGCACTACGCAGCAGCGCAACGTCCTCGACCCGCTTGACGGTACGCGAACCCATATCCGAGGAGAACTCCGCATCGCGGAAAACCGTGAAACCCTCCTTGAGGCTGAGTTGGAACCAGTCCCTGCAGGTAACCCGGTTGCCCGACCAGTTGTGAAAATACTCGTGGGCAACCACGGCTTCCACACGCTGAAAGGCCTGGTCGGTGGTGGTATCGGGATGTGCCAGCACACAGGAGGTGTTGAAGATATTGAGGCTCTTGTTCTCCATGGCGCCCATGTTGAAGTCGTCGACCGCCACGATATTGAAGACATCCAGGTCGTACTCGCGGCCAAACACCTCCTCGTCCCAGCGCATCGAGTTTTTCAGTGCGAGCATGGCGTGATCGCACTTGTCCAGGTCCTTGGCCTCCACGAAAATTTTCAGGCTGACATCGCGCCCCCCCATGGTATGGAAGCTGTCTTCCAGGCATTCCAGGTCACCGGCCACGAGCGCAAACAGGTAGGAGGGCTTGGGAAACGGGTCCTGCCAGATCGTCCAGTGACGCGCACCCGTGGCCCCACTGTCCACAAGGTTGCCGTTACTGAGCAGTACGGGATACTTGTCCTGCTCTGCTTCCACCCGCACCCGGAACACCGACTTGACATCCGGTCGGTCCAGGTAGTACGTAATCTTGCGGAATCCCTCAGCCTCGCACTGGGTGCAAAACATGGTACGCGACTTGTACAGCCCTTCCAGGGAGGTGTTGTCCTGGGGCTTGATACGGGTACGGCAGCGCAGCTCGAAGCGTGCCGGGCAATCGTTGATGCGAAGAAATTCCGCTCCCAGCTCGTAGTCATCGGGGCCGAGTTCACGGCCATCGATTTCCAGCAGCAGCAACTCCAGCTCCTGCCCGTGCAATTCCAGGATCGTGTCGTCAGCAGCCTCATCGTTACGCCGAATACTGAGGCGCGCATCAACCATGGCGTGGTCTTCATGCAGGTCGAAGGCCAGGTCGGTTGCATCGATAAAGTAGGACGGGGGTTGGTAATCCTTAGCGTAGATAGTTCTCGGTTGCGCGTCTCGCATATTCACTCCACTCCTTTACTGCCAGGGCCTCACTGCAGCGACAGGGCCAACTGGTAACCGCCGTACTTGCGCATGTTGATGACACCGCTATCGAAGATGAGGTACTGACCCTTGATGCCGCGCAGGCGTCCACCGACGGATGGAGTCTTGTCCAGGTTCATGGAACTTACCTTGGTCGGGTATTCCTCAACCGGGTAACTGAAACAATGTGTTTGTTCCTTATCCAGTTGCTGGATCGCCTGCAGGCCAAATTTGTCCTGCAGCTGGCTTATCTCGGCCCCAACCTCCTCGAACAGTCGATCGCGCTGTGCCGCCATATCGACTTCCTCGCCCTGCCCCTTCAGCATGGCCTGCCAGTTGGTGCGATCGGCGATGTGTTGCTTGAAAACTGTCTCCACCAGGCCCGACTGCTGCCGCGTCTGTACCCGGTAAATCGGCAGTGCCTGGATCGCTCCCTGGTCCATCCAGCGGGTGGGAACCTGGCTGTGGCGGGTGATACCCACCTTGATTCCCGAAGTATTGGAGAGGTAGACCACGTGCTCGATCATGCAGTTTTCCTCACCCCACTCCGGCTCCCTGCAGGCACCCTCGTGGTAGTGGCATTTCTCCGGGCTCACTATGCAGCTGTCACACTGGGCCAGGTTCTTAAAACAGGGGTAACAGTAGCCCTGGCTGAAACTCTTGTTGGTTTTGCGATCACAGTGAATGCAGTTGATCTGGCCGCGGTAGTCCAGGGTCAACTGGCTGCCGATCAATTCGTTCATGGGCACCCGGGCTTCACCGAGCGGCAATTCGTAGCTTACCGGCGTCTGCGCAGCAGTGACCATCTTGCGGACTTTTCCTTCACCAAGCAGCTTTGCCACGATCTCAGTCCTCTCGCTTCTCGTCTTCCCAGCGCAGCTTCTGCTCCTCTCCACCGTCCTGCTTCCTGGAACGATCGATGTAGCCTACCCGCTCCTCCTCCGGCAAGTGCATGGCCTCGTAGGCGATTACCGCCTGCAAGCAGTGCGCTCTCTGCTCCTCTGTCATCACCCGGCCATCGGGCCAGCGCCCGGTTTCCAGCGAGCGCTTGAAAGTTGCCACCAACTCGGGGCTGAGCTGTTGTAAAAGTTGCTGATAATCCACTTCCTCACTCCCTCGACGCTGCCACAATGCCAGCGGAATCGCCAACAGGCAGCCCAGTACCAGGCCTCCGGCATGGGCCGCGTTGGCTATGCCAAAGCCCAGGGCCTCTGTCGATACCACCATACACAAGACCAGCCAGATCAGCATGAACGCGACAATGCCGCGGGGCACCGCCAGGCCGGCTTGCGGTCGCAGCGCGTTGTATACCCAGCAGAAGCCAAGCAAGGCGTAGACCACGCCCGACATCCCACCAAACAGCGTGGGGCCGCTCCAGAGATACTGTGCCGTGTTTGATCCCACACCACAGAAGAGTACCAGCAGCACCAGGACGGTGCTGCCCAGGCGCTGTTCGATCAGGGCACCCAGCTCCCAGGTCCAGAGGCTGTTGAAAGTGATGTGCAGCCAGCCGAAGTGCAGGAAGACCGGCGTTATCAGTCGCCAGTACTCGCCGCTGGTGGGCAGAAACTCCAGCTGGCCGTTAACCACCGTGAAATCGGTGAAGGTGAGTTTGCTAAGCAGGCTAACCGGTGCATTGAGATAAATCACCAGGAACCCGCAGACGCTCAGGATTATGAGGATCAGGGTTGCGGGAACAGCACGCCACAGGGCGCCCGCATTTTCAAACTGATGGGGCACTTATTCGACCAGGGCGTTGCTCCAGCGCAGCTTGTCGCGGCAACTGGCGTAAAAACTGTGTTCCAGGGGATGTATCAGTATCAACTGGTGTGGCTTTTTGTAGACATGTACCGAGTCCCCGGGGCGAGCGGTCATATTCACCTGGCCGTCGCAGGTCACCGGTGGGTGGATATTATTCCTCTCGGCGATATCGATGCGAATTTCGCTGTTACCGTCCACCACGATCGGCCGACTGGACAGCGTGTGCGGGAACATGGGTACCAGTACCACTGCATCGAGGGCCGGGTGCATGATAGGACCGCCCCCGGAAAGGGAATAGGCGGTGGAGCCAGTGGGTGTGGAAACGATCAGCCCGTCTGCCCGCTGCCGGTAGACAAAGGTGTCGTTGACATACAGGTCGAACTCGATCATCTGCGCAGAGGTACCGGAGTTGACCACCACGTCGTTGAGCGCATCTGCCCGGCCTACTGGCTCCCCATCCCGGTCCACAACCACGTCGAGCAGAAAGCGCAGCTCCCTGTCGTACTGGCCGTCGAGCACCTCGGAAACCTTCTGGTCGATCTCGTCCGGGGAAATATCGGTCAGAAAACCGAGGCGCCCCCGGTTCACCCCGAGCACAGGGGTATCGTATTTGGCCATGGTCCTCGCGGCGCTCAGCATACTGCCATCGCCACCCACCACGATGACCAGGTCGCTGGCCTCGCCGATTTCATCGCGGCTGGCCTCCTGCACCGAGGTGTCATCAAGCAATTTGGCCAGGCGCGGCTCGACGATGACCTCGAGATCCCTGGACTTCATCAGCGCCAGCAGCTTGTCCACGGTCTCGGGTGAGCTCTCGTGCCGGCCGCGTCCTATCAGGCCGATTTTGGTGAATGCTTGTGCCATCCGCCTAGTATAACCGCCCGGCGGTAAAATACCCGCCCGGGTCAGCAGCGCGGTGGTCGCGGAAACACGGAAATTGATACGTCGCACTTGGCTAATGGGGAGAGGGGCGGCTACACTTTTTGCAGATTTGAAACCGCGCACCCAACGACAGGAGATCGCTCCAATGACCAAGCGTTTTTTAACACTGCTGCTAATCGCCCCACTCTTCTATGCCTGCGCCAGCCCGGAGCCGACTATTCAGACCGGGGACGACGCCGAGGTCATCATGGGCAACCTGCACCGGGTGGATCACTCGAGGGCAGCTATCGCCTTCGTGGACCCTGAAGCCGACTTCGGTCGCTTCAGTAAGATCCTGCTCGACCCCCTCGATCTCTCCGATGTCGAGATCGTGCAACCGAACCGCTCTGCCGCCAATCGCCGCAATACCTGGCAACTGGGGGATCAGGACAAGGAAAACCTCGCCCGCAACTTCCGCGAAGTATTCGAGCGCGAGCTGGAGGAAACCGGCGATTACAAGATTGTCAGTGAGCCCGGCACGGATGTGCTGCGCGTCAGCGCCGCGGTGACCGGTATCGCACCGAATGCCGCCATGGACGATAACCGGTCACGACCCATCGGCCGCACCCGGGTCTACACGGAAGGTGCCGGCAGCATGCGCATCGCCTTCTCGTTCTCTGACAGTGACACCAACCAGGTGCTGGCTGTCGTCAAGGATGTGCGCCGCGGCAGCCCCACCTGGGGGCCCAATAACCGGGTCACGAATATGAGCGATGTGCGCTTTATGTTCGGGCACTGGGCACGGATGATACGCGCTCGCCTGGATATCGTGCACGGTTACTAGCGCGGGTATTCATATAAGGGGGGATAATGGCGGACCGGACGGGACTCGAACCCGCGACCTCCGGCGTGACAGGCCGGCATTCTAACCAACTGAACTACCGGTCCACGGTAGCGATCTCGGGTAAAAGTGGTGGGTGGTGACGGGATCGAACCGCCGACCCTCTGCTTGTAAGGCAGATGCTCTCCCAGCTGAGCTAACCACCCCCGATTCCGAGACCGCGCATTATAGAGATTTAGGCAGGGCTGTCAAACACTTGCGGGCGATTTCAGTTAAAAAACGGAGGCCGTTTAAACGGCCTTGTTTTTGGTAGTAAAATGCGCCCGCCATGGAGATCTACAAGGAATTTCATTTCGAGGCAGCACACCGCCTCCCGAACGTGCCCGAGGGGCATAAATGCGCTCGCCTGCACGGTCATTCCTTCCACGTGCGGATCTGCCTCAGTGGTGAAGTCGGCGACGAGAGTGGCTGGGTGATGGATTTCGCCGAGCTCAAACAATACTTCGCGCCCTTGCACGACGAACTGGACCACCGCTATCTCAATGACATCCCCGGCCTGGAAAATCCCACCAGCGAAATCATCGCGAAGTGGATCTGGGATCGACTCGCATCGGATCTGCCCCAGCTCTCTGCGGTAGAGATCCGCGAGACCTGCACCTCGGGATGTATTTACCGCGGCGACTGACAGATCGGTAACACCCCGAAAAATAATTGACAATTTAGGAGAGTCTACGGAAAAAGGGGTGTCGTAATTCAGCGGGATAAATTGCCCAGGCCTGAAAGCTAATTTTGTTTCCAAATGGGCAGAAAAGTTACAGTCGGTAGCAGCCATTCCGGAGGTTATGCACAATTTTTGACCGTAAAAAAAGTTTCACATACTTAGGCTGCACTTTAATTAAATAGCCTAAGATAGTTGCTTTAAGCTATTGATATATAAAGATTTATAGGCATTGGACGTTTTTTAACCAATCTGTCATAAAGGCCGCAGCTACTGCGCTTAAGCGGGTGTTGAACAATTTACCCACTGACTTATCCACAGATTCTGTGGACAACCTTGCCGCCGGCTTTGTTACGCCGCACCTTTTCAGGAGCCAGCCATGAGCACGATCGCCGATACCCCATCGCCGCCCTACTATGCGGTCATATTTACCGGCCAGCGCAGCGACATCGAGGACGGTTATGCTGACACCGCGGAGCGAATGCTGGCGCTCGCGGCGGAGCAGCCCGGGTATCTCGGGGTTGAGTCCGCGCGGGGCCCGGACGGCCTGGGCATTACCACGAGTTACTGGGAAAGCCTGGAGGCCATCGCCGCCTGGAAGCAGAACAGCGAACACCTGCTGGCCCAGCAGCGCGGGCGCGAGGAGTGGTATAGCGCCTACCAGACCCGCATTGCCAGGGTGGAGCGGGACTACGGGTTTCCGAGGCAGAAGTCGTGAGTCTGATCGAGTGGCTATCCCTGGCGGGAGTCTGCCTGCTCGGCGCCATGTCCCCGGGGCCCAGCCTGGCAGTGGTGGTCAGCCAGACCCTGCACGGTGGTATTCGCCAGGGTGTGGCAGCCTCACTGGCTCACGGCCTGGGGGTCGCACTCTACGCAGTGGCTGTTGTATCCGGACTCGCGGTGGTCATCACCACCTCCGCCTGGCTGTACACCCTGATCCAGTGGTCCGGGGCAGCCTTTCTTCTCTACCTGGGAATCAACTCACTGCGCTCCAGAGGTACCGTAAAGCTCGGTGAAAACAATGATACCGGCCAACGAGCCCTGGTGCAGGGTTTCAGCGTGGCCTTCCTCAATCCCAAACTGGCGATCTTTTTCCTCGCCCTGTTCAGTCAGTTCCTGCGGGCCGACCAACCCCTCATCGAAAAAGTGCTCATGGTAGTCACCGTGGGCAGCCTCGATGCACTCTGGTATTCCGGTGTCAGCCTGCTGCTGGGGCGACCGGGGATCCTCGAACGCCTGCGCAGCTCTGAACAACTGATCGACCGGGTGTTCGGGCTTATCCTGATTGCACTGGCTGTGCGGGTAGTGATCCCTTTCTAGTGCACCGTGGGCCGGGGGTCGGCCATCACCAGTGCCTGCAGCCGGTTGCCCAGCATAATGACACTGCCATGCTCCCGTTCCAGCCCGTTGATACTGTACTCGAAATGGTACTGACGCCAGATTCGCCAGCGCCCTTCCGCATCGCGGCTCAGGGACAACCTGCGCATGCTCACGGTCTGGTCCAGGAGCTGGACATCGTCCTTTTCACAGGCTCGTCGGGCCGCCTGCAGCGCCAGCTCCCGCACCCGCAACGCCTGGAACAGGAAGACGCCGTAGGCCAGGATAACCAGGAAGATTACGACTTCACCGAGGCTGAGGAACATACCTAGTCTTTCTTGAGACGGCGCACCACCGCCTGGAAGGTCAGGACAACCTCCTCGCCGACCTGCAACTGGCCTTTGACGAAGGTCATGGAGCCGGTGCGTTTGACCACCTCGCCCACACCCTCGACCCAGTCGCCGAGCCTGGATGCGGCGACAAAGTCGCTGCTGAAGCTGATCGTGGTGCAGTTTTCCTTGACCCCGGACAGGGCCAGGATGGTGACCGCATAATCGGCGAATGCCATGAGAATACCGCCGTGCACGGTGCCAATACCGTTGCAGTTGTGATCCTGGGCCCGAAACCCCACTCGCAGATCTCCCTCTGACTTGCGGTAGTAGAAAGGACCCATATGGTCCTCGGCCACGTTGATGCCGGTCAGGGTCTTGTAGCCCTCGGGTATGTCTGACACGTTCAGGCGTCCTTTAATTCTGTGATGATTCCCTGCCAGGTTTCATCCGGCAGTGCATAAGGTGCATAAATGCTGAGACGGGTGGCCATGGCGCCATACTTATCCCGCAATTGAGCGGCTATGGTATGCGGTTCACCGCAAACCGCAAAGGCTTTCAGAAAGTCATCGTCAATGAGCCCGGTCATTTCCTCCCACCGGCCCTCCTTGGAGAGGCGGTTCAGCTCCGGCTGCAGGGCCTCGTATCCGACCGCGGCCATGGGCGGCAGGTAGGCGGGTGTCGAGCCATAAAACGCCAGCAGGCCGCGCACGGTATTCTCCGCGGCCTGGTATTCGGCCTCGGAACTGCCGGTGACACAAATGCCAGCCACCTGCAGGATAAAATCGGAAAGTTTACGGCCCGACTGCTGCAGGCCGCGGTTCAGTGCCGGCAATTGCTGTTCGTGAAGGAATGGCAGGGTGTTGAAAGGGTGCACGATCAGCCCGTCGGCGACCTCACCCGCCACCTCGGTCATGCGCGGACCCATGGCGCCGAGCAGGATCGGCGGTGCGCCCCACTCCAGCGGGCCCGGATTGAACATGGGCGTCATCAGGCTGTGGCGGTAGTACTTGCCGCGAAAATCCAGCGGAGTCCTCTCCTGCCAGCAATCGAAGAATGCCTTCACCGCCTGGATGTACTCACGCATACGGCTGCCGGGGGGATCGAAGTCGATGCCGAAGCGCTTTTCGATATGGGCCCGCACCTGGGAACCAATCCCGAGCATGAAGTTTCCAGCGGAAAAACGCTGTAAATCCCAGGCCTGGTAGGCGATATGTGAGGGGTTGCGTGGAAAGGCCACGGCGATACCGGTGGCTATAGTCAGGCCGGGGCAGTGTTCCGCGGCCAGGGCCAGGGGCAGAAAGGGGTCGCCACTCCCCTCCAGGGTGTAAATCCCGTCGTAACCGATAGCCTGTAGTCGCCGCGCCTCATCGGCGGCTTCCGCCAACTGCGCATAGAATGGTCCATCTACCAGCATCGTTATACAATTTCACTATGCAAACGTATTGTCAAACTGATGCCCCGGTCAGCGGCACCCGGCAGCAACAGCGGGTCCAGACCCGCGTTCAAATCCTCGATGCCGCCGTGCGCCTGTTCGCCCGGGCGGGCTTCGAGGCCAGCTCCATGGCCGACATTGCCCGGGAAGCCGGGGTCAAGAAAGCCCTGGTACAGTACCATTTCGAAACCAAGGAGAACCTCTGGCGCAGTGCCATGAGCCACCTCTGGCAGCAACGGGACCAGGCCCTGCCCCGCTATCTGGGTCAGGTGCCGGCACCGGAAGGAGAACGTGCCCTGCGCGAGGTATTCGGTGCGCTGCTCAGCTTCAATCGTCACCACCCGGAGTGGATTGCCCTGGTGCTGCGCGAAAGTGCCACACCGGGGCCGCGGCTCGACTGGCTGATCGATAACTTCCTGCGTGAGGATATCGAGCGCGGCAGTGCCTTTATCGAAATGGCGCAGGCTGCCGGACTGCTACCCCGGGTATCGCCCCTGCAACTGCTGCACCTGGTATCCGGCGCGCTGACCTACAGCCTGATGGTAGCGCCGATGACCCTGCAGGCGACCGGGGTCGACCTGGCCAGCCCGAGGGCGATGGACGAACAGGTCGACATCCTGATCAAGCTGCTTAAACCGGCATGACCTACCCCAGCTTCGTCGCCCTGTTTGGTGCCACCCAGGGCTTTCTGCTGGCCCTGGTGCTGCTGCTTCAGACCAGCGGCGCACGCCTGGCCAACCGGATTCTCGCCGCTTTTCTGCTGGCGGAATCCCTGCGCCTGTTGCTGCTGGCCTTTACCTACGGCAGCTTTTACCTGCCGCGGCCGGAACCCTATGCACTGCTTAACGTGACCATGGCACTGGGGCCATTGCTGTACCTGTACGTGCGCGCCCTGACCGGTCCGGACTTTCGATTGCAATGGCCTATGGCCTGGCATTTCCTGCCCGCGCTGCTGTTGATGCTGGTGAGCTTCCGCTGGCTGCACGGCCTGAGCCAGCTGGACTGGCAAACCGACCGCTCGCTCACCCTGTCGGCCAGCTATTTCTTTTGGAGCTCCTTCCTGCCTATCGTCGGCTTCATATCCCTGATGCTCTATGCCCTGCTCTCCTACCGACTGATCGCACCTTACCGGGCGTTGATCGCCGAACAGTTTTCCTCCCTGGAGGAAATCAGGCTCAGCTGGCTCCGGGTATTGATTTTCTTCTGCCTGGCCACCGCCCTCACCTCCATCGCGATCGAGTTACTGAGGATGCTGTCCGGCAGCAACCTGGGCCCGCGGGTGCTGGTCTCGCTGGTGATGTCGGTGGTCATGATCTATTCAATTGGTTTTATGGGCATGCGCCAGCCACGGATATTCGAGCAGGGGGATTCGCGGCAGAAAGACGCAAAGAAGTACCAGAAGTCAGGGCTCAGCGGTGAGGAATCCGCCATCCTCTGGGGCAAGCTGGAAACCCTGATGCAGGAGGAGGAGCCGTTTTTGCAGAACGGTCTCAAGCTTACCGAACTGGCCGACATGCTCGATGTGGTACCCAATCACCTGAGCCAGATTATCAACTCCCACGCCGGGCAGAGCTTTTTCGACTACATCAACCAGTACCGGGTGGAACGGGCCAAGCAACTCTTGCAGGACCCGGCGCACAGCGATGAGGCCATCACCCACCTCGCCCTGGAAGCGGGATTCAACAGCCAGAACACCTTCTACAACCAGTTCCGCAAGAAAACCGGTACAACCCCCTCCAAATTTCGGCGTGGAGTTTGATACCATGGGCGCCGATTGAAATCGAGGCCAACCATGACACGACGACTCTTCTGCCTGCTGCTGCCCCTGCTGCTCACCGCCTGCGGCTCGACCGCGACCTACAACCCGACGGTGTTTCCCTATGAGATCGACCAGGAATCTCTGAATAACAAGTCGATCAAGCGGGTGGTGATCGCTTCAATCAACCTGGGTGGCCAGACTCGCAGGTACCTGCAGGAACACGAAGTGCGCATCGACAAGATGGTGGAGGCCTACCTGGAGGAGAACGGCATCTCGGTGATTCCCCAGCGGGAATTTGAACAGCGCTGGAAAACCGCGGTGCGCGTCTACGGCAACCCCATCGACCCCACATCAGGCAAGGTTAATCAGAAAACCTTTGTGCAAATCCTGGTCAGCGTGCGCGATGGTCTCATGGAATCCAATCCGGTCGATGCCATCGTGTTTACTGACATCGTCGAGCAGGAGGTGGCCTTTTCCGGCGGGCTCAAGCACCTCGCACGCTGGCACGGGGTCACCCGCAAGCCGACCCTGCAGGGTCCCGGTGACGGTGTCTCAGCAGACTTCGACTGGAACAAGCCCGCCAAGGCGGCCTCTCTGTGGGTGAGCATCTACGATATGGAATTACAGCGTCTGTTCACCAGCATCGGCGGACTGGACACCACCGAGGCTATCGATACCCGCTCCACCAGGGGCGACTTTGTCCGTCGCCGCAGCATCCTGGAGAATGACAGCCACCTGCGCGAAGGGATCGAACTCGCCTTCCACCCCTTTATCCAGATGGAAGACTACCCGGGTACTCCCTAGCCTTGGGAGACTACGGCTAGAGAACCTCCAGCCCCCGCTGGATACACCACATCGCCGACAGGGAACCCAGCACGTACACCGGCACCGGCTGCAGCCTGCCCTCCCAGCCGGTGACCAGGCGCCGCAGAACAAACCAGCTCGCCATCACCACCGCAATAAAAGCGAGCTGGCCGAGTTCGATGCCGATGTTGAAGAACAGCAGGGCCAGGGGCAGCTCTGACTGGGGCAGGCCCACCTCTGCCAGGGCACCGGCAAATCCCATCCCGTGCAACAGGCCGAATCCGCCGGCAAGTGTCCAGGGGTAGCGATGAAACAGACCGTCCCTGCGCGCCAGCTCGACCGCCAACACAAAAATACTCAACGCGATGGTGAATTCCACCAGCGCCACCGGGTATTCGAAATAGCCCAGGGTCACCAGTGACAGGGTAATACTGTGCCCCAAGGTGAAGGCGGTGATGGTCCAGACGAGGTTTTTGCACCAACCCACCAGTAACAACAGGCCGAACACAAACAGCAAGTGATCGATCCCGCCCCAGATGTGTTCCGCGCCCAGCCAGGTGTACTCGCGCATCACCTGCACCGCGGTGGGTTCCGGCGGCACGGTGTACTCGGTCTGTTCCGTATTGAGCAGGGTCTGGTAGAAGTGGCCCTCTGCGGTTTCCAGTGACAGGAGCACCGAAGCCTGGTTCTCCGCCAGGCCCGAGACCGCGAGAGTCCGTCCGAGTAGTCCGCCCGGACAGTCCATGCGCCAGCTGCTGATCACCCCGGTGCCTTCCAGGGTTCCCGCCTCGGCCGCGATGCCGGAGCAGACATCCGGGAAGACGGGCAGTAGCGGCACCGAGCTGGTGCGCTGGGCAGGGGTTTTCCAGACCACGTTGTACTCGCCCTCCCCGATCTCGAACAGTCTCAGGAGCGACGGTGCGAAGCGGTGCGCTTCGGCCTGCACACTGGCAATCATCGGGAGAATCAGCAGTGCAATCCGGAACAGTTTCACAGTATCACCTCGTAGTCGGCGCGCAGGCCGGCGACAGCTTCCCGCAGTGCCTGGCGCCGTCGCTCCAGTTCCAGGTCCCGCTGTAACTGCGCTGACACCTCTTCCAGCCGCGCGTCGCGCGCCCCTTCCAGTGACTCCACCCAGACCAGGTGCATACCGTAAGTGGACTCTACCGGTCCCACCCAGTGCCCTGCCTGGGGTCCGGCGCTCTCAAAATTGAGTACGAAACCGGCGCCGAAATTCCGCGCCAACTGGGCCGGGCTCTGGGCGGCGAAGCGATAGCCCGGCAGGAAGGGCGAACTGAATTGCCGCGCCTGTTCGGCCGTGAGCCCCTCGGCCTCGATGCGCGCTTTTACGGCAACCGCATCCCCGCTCCGCTCTCGGCTGAAGAACAGGTGTTCGATGGTATAGCGCGGAGGCCGGCGCAACTCGTCGCGGCGTGTCTCGAAGGCCCGGGCGATGTCCTCCTCGGAGGGTTGCGGCGGCGGGTAGCGGCTGAGCAGCAGTTGCTCCATTACCTGGATCAGACGCCGTTTGACCACCTCGTCGCCCAGGTGTAACTCCATGCGCAAAGCGGCCCGGTAGAGTTCCTCTTCCGACTTACCCTCTCCCAGTCGGAGAAAGTGCATATTGCGCACCAGGCGCTGCCGCACCACCGGGTCGTAGAGGTGAATATCCAGTTCCAGAGCCTCACGGAACAGGATTTCCCGGTCCAGCTCAGCGCTAATCATGGCCTGTAGTTGCGCGTCTCCCGGCATTCGCCCGGTGGTACTGAACCACTGCCGCTTGAGTGACTCTACCCGGGTTTCTGCCAGCGGGCCCACCACTGGCCGCGGTGGCGGGTTGAGCCATCGCTCGATAAAAAACAGACAGCTGCCCAGAATGAGAAAATGCAACCAGGGCCGGCTCAGCAGGCGTTTCAACATAGTCGGAGCGTCTCTACAGTGGTGTATGCCAGATTGGCGAACTCACCGCTCGCTCCTGGATGACGGGACGGTGTTCGGCAGCACAGCAACCCTCCAGCCCCTCACCGATGGTGTCGGGATTGGCGCAATCGACGGCATTGGCCACACAGATATGCTGACTCCAGCGGCAGCTGGGATTCTCCACCGCCCTCGCGTAGTAATAGGCGTGCTCACCCGGGTTGAACTCCGGGTCTTCCCAGACAGCGCAGAGACGGTCGAACCCGGCGCCACTGGTCTCACAATTACGGGTATTCACGCTCGCGTCATTGGCGGGATCGCCGGCAACGTCATAGACTTTCTCCCGGCCCTGCCCGTCGCCATCCACCCAGCCCTTGATGACCTGCAAGCGCTGCAGGGGCAAGCCCAGCGGGTCACTGCGTGCAGCCAGTGCAAAGCGAGCTGCCGCCCTGGCCTCCAGGTCACCGCCCATCGGTTCACCGGTCTGGTAGCCCTGTTCGACAAAATCCACCGACTCACAGAGACCGGGGTCGAGTTCCTCACCGCCGAAAAAACGCAGTTCGATACGCGGCCCGCTGGTGGCGTAGGTTTCCCTTCGCTGCATGGCGTCAAACAGCGCGTCACGGCTGTTCTCCGGCGCCCATACCGCGGCAAGCCCTCCCGGATTGAACTCCAGGTCATCCACCAAGCCCGGTGGCGCACCGTCGGCAGCGGGCACACCGGCACCGCCGTGACCATAGAATCTCTTTTCATCGACTGCCCCGGGAGCCCCCAGGTGGGTATCGGTACTACCGATAAAGCCGGTCTTGAAGGGGTTGACGCCCATGCGCTGTTGCTCGCGCAGGCCGTCCCGCAGCACCTCGCGCATGAAACCGTCGTCGGGCTGTGGCGGCTGGTATTCCCAGGACTGGAACTTGCCGCTGAATTTGTCGTAGGGCAATTGTTCGAAGGCACAGAGCTCATCTTCGCTGACACCCGCCTGGTAAAAACACTCACTGGCCCCCTTGTGTTGGTAGAGCTCCACCAGGGTTTCCATGCGCGCCCGGGTTTCGGCTGCCGCTGCTGTCAGCGCACTGCCATCGGCGAGGTGGGTCTTGAACATTTCTCCGTCACTGAGATTGGAGTTGTGGGGAATCACAATGACGTCGCAGCTGCCGTCGCTGTCTATACATTCCTCGCCGAGCTGACGGTACAGGCTGGTCGCACGCTTACCTGTGTCGATGAGGCTGATCGGCAAGTCCGGCACATCGGCATTACGGAACACGATGTTGCGATGGGTATTGCCAAGGTTGTCGGAGGCGCCGGTCCACTCGTAGGCGACGAAAGAGGTAAAGCTGCAATCACTGCTGCGATCATAGGCCGCTTCGGCAGCCGCCTGCATTTCCTCCCAGGGCCGGCGTCCCCCTTCGCGGCAGACGCTGCCATCATCCCCACACATACCCAGGCGCTCGGCAGTAGAAGCAGTGTAATTGAACAGGTAGAACGCCACCCGCGGAAACCAGCGGTAAGCCAGGCAAGCCCAGTTGTTGTGACCCTCCATTCCAGGTGTGGTGCAGATCTCTACTTCACCCAGCAGTTCAGCGTGATCGGTTACGGCGGCAAAATCCAGCGGCCGCTCGAGCTGGAGGCTGCGCAGTGCTTTGCCGTCCCGCCAGGGCTGTATGCCCAGCTCGCCACTGCGGGCGAAATCGTAGGCCTGGGCCGGCGTGGTACGGGTATCCTGGGTCGCCGCATCCAGGCTGTAACGGGTGTGTACATGCAGGTCACCCCAGTAGACATTGTTCAGGGGGTTGCTGCTGGCACAGGGTTCGCGCTCCTCGCTGTACTCGCCCGCCCCTGCGGCAGACGCCAGGCCCAGCGCCAGGCCCAACAACATGGCAGGCGCCGGCCTAATCCTCATAGCTGATGGTTTCACCCTTCATCTGCGCTTCCACCGAGCCCATCAGGTCCGCCTGGCTCAGCATGCCCGCATTCCAGGTGGCGATGTAATTCAGCCCATCGGCCACGCTGTGGTCACGGGCGTAGAGAATCATTTCCTTGCTGCCGCGAACCGCCAGTGGTGACTTGCTGGCGATTTCCCGCGCAATTTCGGTAACGCCCGCCATCAGCGCCTCGCGATCGGGATAAACCCGGTTTACAAAACCTGCCGCTTTCGCCTCTTCGGCATCCATGCGGCGCCCGGTATAGGCCAGCTCCCGCATCATCCCGTCACCGATAATGCGCGGCAGGCGCTGCAGAGTGCCGACGTCGGCGGTCATGCCCAGGTCGATTTCCTTGATGGCGAAGTAGGCATCAGCGCTGCAGTAGCGCATGTCGGCGCAGCAGGTCATATCGATGCCTCCGCCGATGCAGGTGTAATGAATGGCGGCCAGCACGGGCTTGCGGCACTGCTCGATGGCACTGAGGTTACCCTGCATGCGCAGCACATTCCGGCGCAGCTCCTCGCGGGCGCGGCCGGTTTCTTTCGCAGTCGGTGTGATCTCACCAAAAAAGCCGAGGTCGATACCCGCGCAGAAATGCTTGCCGTTGCCGGCCAGTATGGCTACCCGTATGGCGGGTTCGGCATCCACCCACTCGAAGCAGGCCTGCAGTTCATCCCACATGGGCGCATTCATGGAATTGGCCTTGTCGGGGCGGTTAAGGTAAATCGTCGCTATGCCCTCTTCCAGGCTGACGGCGAGGGTTTCGTAATCAGGAACCGCTATGGCGGCGGCTTCCTGCTCAAGCTGACCAGTAGCTGACATAATCTTCGACCTTTCGTTCGGGAAGTGGCTTGGCACGCCCTTCGCGGCTGCCAAAATAGAGAAAAGCGACAATCTGTTCATTGTCTGCCAGGCCCAGGGCTGCGGCCACACTGGCATCTTCGGCATAGGTCCCGGTACGCCAGATACCGGCGTAACCCTGCGCCTCTGCAGCCAACAGCATGGCATGGGCGGCGCAGCCGGCGGAGAGGAGCTGCTCCCCGTGCGGTACCTTGGGATGTTCGCTGTAGCGGCAGATCACCACCACCATCAGCAGCGCCCGCAGGGGCGCAGCGGCAGCTTTATCCCGGGCGGCCTGGTCGGCGTCGGGATTGGCGGCCAGCAGGGCCTGGACAAACACCTGGCCCAGGGCCTCTCGTTGTCCCTCATCTATTACCAGGAAGCGCCAGGGTTGCAGCCAGGCGTGATCGGGGGCGCGCAGGGCCGCGGCGAACATTCGTTCCAGGGACACGGGATCAGGCCCGGGCTCAGTCAGTTTTGGCGCAGAATTGCGCTGGTGCAGCAGTTGCAGGGTCTCGTTCATAGCGCGGGATTATACAGGCGTGCCCACGAATATGGATATGCCGGCTCTATCATGCCCCCAAAGTCCAATTTGGTGCACCGAAATTGCGGAAAAGCGTCCTCAAGTGGACCGGCCGGTGGTCGATAAAGCAGACAAAGGCTCCACAAAACTCTGGAGGGTTTCAGAAGCCGGTTTTCGGATTATTAATGCACAAGCGCCGTAGTGGTCACTTACATGTGGGATTTATTCAGCGACTTTTGTGATCCAGGTCCGCCGATAGTGAAAAATTTGCGAACTGCTTTGGATAATTGTGACTAATTTTCTTGTATCCTTTTTCTAACTTTATGCCAGTTTGCATTGTCTAATGCGACAGGAGGCGATGAGCATGACAATCTTCGACCGTTACCAGGAAAAGTACCAGGAGGGCTTGGAAGAAGATATCAGCCTCCAGGAATACCTCGAACTCTGCAAAACCGACCCGGGAGCCTACGCCTCGGCGGCCGAACGGCTGTTGATGGCGATCGGCGAGCCAACCCTGGTGGATACCTCCAAGGACCCGCGTCTCAGCCGGATCTTCGCCAACAAGGTCATACAGCGCTATGAGGCCTTCAGCGAGTTCTACGGCATGGAGGAATGCATCCAGCAGATCGTGAGCTACTTCCGCCACGCGGCCCAGGGCCTCGAAGAGCGCAAGCAGATCCTCTACCTGCTGGGCCCTGTCGGCGGCGGTAAATCGTCCCTCGCCGAGCGCCTCAAGCAACTGATGGAAAAAGAGCCGATTTACTGCATCAAGGATTCGCCAGTCTTCGAATCGCCCCTGGGGCTGTTCAGCCAGGAGGAAGACGGCAAGATCCTGGAAGAGGAATACGGTATTCCGCAGCGCTACCTGAAGTCGGTCATGTCGCCCTGGGCGGTCAAGCGCCTGCGTGAGTACAACGGTGATATCAGCCAGTTCCGGGTGGTCAAGCTGTTTCCCTCGGTACTCGACCAGGTCGGCGTCTCCAAGACCGAACCCGGTGACGAGAACAACCAGGATATCTCCTCGCTGGTGGGCAAGGTGGATATCCGCAAGCTGGAGCATTTTGCCCAGAACGACCCGGACGCCTACAGCTTCTCCGGCGGCATGTGCCGGGCCAACCAGGGCCTGATGGAGTTCGTCGAGATGTTCAAGGCGCCGATCAAGGTGCTGCACCCGCTGCTGACCGCCACCCAGGAAGGTAACTACAACGGCACCGAGAGCATCGGCGGCATCCCCTTCGACGGCATTGTGCTGGCGCACTCGAACGAATCTGAGTGGCAAAGCTTCAAGACCAACAAGAATAACGAGGCCTTCATCGACCGGGTCTACATCGTCAAGGTGCCCTACTGCCTGCGGGTCAGCGAGGAAATCGAAATCTACAGCAAGCTGCTGCAGAACAGTTCCCTGTGCGAGGCACCCTGCGCGCCCGACACCCTGAAGATGCTGGCTCAGTTCAGCGTGCTGTCGCGCATCGTTGAACCGGAAAACTCCAGTGTCTACTCCAAGATGCAGATTTATGACGGCGAGAGCCTCAAGGACAAGGATCCCAAGGCCAAGTCCATCCAGGAGTACCGGGACAATGCCGGCGTCAACGAGGGTATGGATGGCCTGTCGACACGCTTCGCTTTCAAGACCCTGTCCAAGGTATTCAACTTCGATTCGACCGAGGTGGCCGCCAACCCGGTGCACCTGCTCTACGTGCTGGAAAACCAGATTGAGCAGGAGCAGTTCCCGCAGGAAGTACACGACAGCTACCTGGCTTACATCAAGGAATACCTGGCACCGAACTACGTCGATTTTATCGGCAAGGAAATCCAGACCGCCTATCTCGAGTCCTACTCCGAGTACGGACAGAACCTGTTCGACCGCTATGTCACCTACGCCGACTTCTGGGTTCAGGACCAGGAGTACCGCGATCCGGAGACCGGGGAAATTCTCAGTCGCTCATCCCTGAACGACGAGCTGGAAAAGATCGAGAAACCCGCGGGCATCAGCAACCCCAAGGATTTCCGCAGCGAAATCGTCAACTTCGTATTACGGGCGCGGGCCAATAATGAGGGCCGCAACCCGAAGTGGACCAGCTACGAGAAGTTGCGCGGGGTGATCGAGAAGAAGATGTTCGCCAGCACCGAAGACCTGCTACCGGTTATTTCGTTCAATGCCAAGGCCTCGGCGGAGGATCAGAAAAAGCACTCCGAGTTTGTCGACCGCATGGTGGACCGGGGCTACACGGAAAAACAGGTTCGCCTGCTTTCCGAGTGGTACCTGCGAGTCCGGAAATCACAGTAAGGAGGGTCGAACACTTCACCCCCTTACAACGCGCGCGGAGGCCCTGTGAGCTTTTTAATCGACCGGCGAAAGAACCCCAAGCAGAAGAGTGCCGTCAACCGGCAGCGCTTTCTGCGCCGTTACCGCGCCCAGATTCAAAAGTCCGTCAGCAACAACCTCCGTGGTCGCGGTATCACTGACAGCGACACCGGCGAAAAGATCTCGATCCCTACCCGGGATATCCAGGAACCCACAATCCGCCACGGCCCCGGCGGCCGCTACACCCACGTTGTTCCCGGCAATGAGGAATACACCGCCGGCGACAGAATCCAGCGGCCACAGGGTGGCGCCGGCGGCGGTGCCGGCAGCGGAGATGCCAGCAATGAAGGCGAGGGAATGGATGAATTCGTCTTCCAGATCAATCAGCAGGAGTTCCTTGATCTCATGTTCGAGGAGATGGAGCTGCCCAACCTGACCAAACGACAGCTGTCCGGCCTCGAGGAATTCAAGCGGGTCAAGGCCGGCTACAGCAGTGATGGCAACCCATCTAATCTCAGCATCGTGCGCTCCATGCGCTCGGCGCTTGCCCGGCGCATCGCACTTGGCGCCGGTCGCCGCACGGAACTGCGCGAACTGGAAGCGGAATTGGAGGCGCTGGCGGATACCGAGGAAAACCGCGCTCGCCGCCAGGAAATCGAGGAAAAGATCCAGGACCTGCGCGAGCAGCTGGGACGCATACCCTACCTGGACGACATCGATATCCGTTATCACCGCCACACCAACGAACCGGTGCCCCACTCCAAGGCGGTGATGTTCTGCCTGATGGACGTTTCCGGTTCCATGGACCAGGAGACCAAGAGCCTGGCCAAGCGTTTTTACATCCTGCTCTACCTGTTCCTGTCCCGTAATTACGACAAGACCGAGGTGGTGTTCATACGCCACCACACCACCGCTAAGGAAGTCGACGAGGAGGAGTTCTTCGTATCCCGGGAAACCGGCGGCACGGTGGTCTCCAGCGCGCTGGAGTTGATGCAGCAAATCGTCGCCGAACGCTACCCGGTAACAGAGTGGAACATCTACGGTGCCCAGGCTTCCGACGGTGATAACTGGCCTGATGACGCCGCCCGTGTGACTTAATTCATCCAGCAACTGCTCCCGCTTTGCCAGTACTACGCCTACGTCGAGATCACCGATGCCGGCAATAAACCCCTGTGGAATACCTACCAGCAGCTGGACGAGCGCTGGAACGACGTCTTTGCCATGGAGCATATTACCGGTCCGGCGGATATCTACCCGGTGTTCAAGGAACTGTTCGGCAAGGAGCGCGCATGAGTCGCGAACCTATATCAACCAGCGCCGAATGGACCTTCGAACTGCTCGAGGACTACGACCGCGAGATCGCTCGCATTGCCGCGGACTTTGAGCTCGACACCTATCCCAACCAGATAGAGATCATCAACTCGGAGCAGATGATGGACGCCTACGCGTCCTCGGCAATGCCGCTGAACTACAACCACTGGTCTTTCGGCAAGCACTTCCTGCAGGTGCAGAACAGTTACAAGCGTGGCCATATGGGCCTGGCCTACGAGATCGTGTTCAACTCCAATCCCTGTATCGCCTACCTGATGGAAGAGAACACGCTGACCATGCAGGCCCTGGTAATCGCCCATGCCAGCTACGGCCACAATTCCTTTTTCAAGAACAACTACATGTTCCAGACCTGGACCGATGCCGAGTCCATCATCGATTACGCCGTATTTGCACGCAGCTTTATCGCCGAATGCGAACAGCGCTACGGGCTGGACGAAGTTGAACAGTTGCTGGATGCCTGCCACGCCTTGATGAACTACGGTGTCGATCGCTACAAGCGCCCGCATCCGATCTCGATGGAGGAGGAAAAGCGACGCCAGCTGGAGCGAGAGGAGTTGCTGCAGGCCCAGGTCAACGAACTCTGGCGCACCATACCGGCGGCTGCCAAAAAAAATAAGAAGAAGAATGAAATCCGCTTCCCGGAGGAACCCGAGGAAAACATCCTCTATTTCCTGGAGAAAAACGCCCCGCTACTTGAGCCCTGGCAGCGCGAGGTGATTCGCATCGTGCGCAAGTTCGCGCAATACCTCTACCCGCAGCGCCAGACCAAGGTAATGAACGAGGGCTGGGCCTGTTTCTGGCACTTCCACATTCTCCAGCAACTCTACGAAGAAGGCCTGGTCACCGACGGCTTTATGATGGAGTTCCTGCAGTATCACACCAGCGTGATCCACCAACCGGGCTTCAATGATCCCTACTACAACGGCATCAACCCCTACACCCTGGGTTACTCAATGATGACCGAGCTGAAGCGTATCTGTGTGGACCCGACCGAGGAAGACAAGCGCTGGTTTCCCGATATCGCCGATACACCCTGGCGGGAAACCCTGGAATTCGCCATGCGCGATTTCAAGGACGAGAGCTTTATCCTGCAGTTCCTGTCACCCCGCCTGATCCGCGAACTGAAGCTGTTCAGTGTACTGGATGATTCGGACAAGGATTACCTCGAGGTCTCGGCAATTCACGACGATGCGGGTTACCAGTACATCCGTGAGGCGCTGTCCTCAAACTACAACCTGGGTTACCTGGAGCCCTCCATCCAGGTGTACAACGTCAACGTGCGCGGCGACCGCGAGCTGACCCTGCAGCATGACGTACACAACGGTCGTCCGCTTGAGCAGGAAAACGCCGAGGAAGTCATTCGCCACCTGCAGCAACTGTGGGGCTTCGATGTAATCCTAGAGTCGGTCAAGGACGGCAAGGTACAGAGCACCATCAGGCATTCTGAGCTCGCCAAACAGGCTGATAGCTAACAGTCTGTCGGCGGTTCACCCATGAAGATATTCATAAACCCCTCGTCGTCGGGATATTCGTCTACGTTGTTACACCACTGCCGCAGCTCCTCGGCGCTGTGGGGTACCAGGCGGTGCTCGAGGTGATCGACAATAGCGAAGGGCAGCCCCAGGGTTTCCAGGCTGTCGATAAGCGCGGCGCCACTGCTACCAGCTTTGCGCAGGGCTCTGGGGGTCAATTCCACGATCATTCGCAAGCCGGCAGCGCTCTTCCTGAGAAGCGGCATCAAGCCCAGGATGGCTGTGTATTCGGCGCCCTGCACATCCACCTTGACCAGGTTTAACTCAATGTCACCAAGCGCCTCCGCCCCGCTAACCAGGTCGACGCGGATCGAGCTGCCGTCATCAGCGTGCAGGCGGTGGTCCCCCAGGTTGTCCGGGTGCAGATAAAGCTGCGCCGCACCGGTCCGGTCCGAGAGGGCCTGTTGGAAGGCGGTGACACGCCCTTCGAAACCGTTGAGCGCGATATTGGATTGCAGCAGGGCGAAATTGCGTGGCTCCGGTTCGAAGGCGTAGACTCGACCGGCCTCTCCCACGCACTGCGCGCCAACAATAGTGAAATATCCGAGGTTGGCGCCTGCATCGAGAAAGGCGTGTCCGGGTTTGAGGCTGCGGCGAACAAGCTCGGTCTCGAAGGCCTCCCAGATGCCCTCCTTGCGGATCTGCTCAGAGATGTGCGTGTCACCGCGACTGTGAACCTCGAGCTTGAGTCCGGCGTCAAGGCGGGGAATGGACAGCGCTACCTGGGTGGACAGCTTATTGCTCAAGTGCTGCCTTTGCCGCGGCGAGCATTGCCGGGGTAACCGCCTCACCGGATTCATAGTAGAGCTTCTGGGCCAGGGTGATATCGCGCAACTGGCCTGCAATCACCCGGCGCATGATCAGCACATCGAGCAGCCAGCCAAGCGGACCAAAGCGCACGCTGTAGCGCATGGCATTATGCAGCCAGGTTTTTCCATCGCGCTCGACGATGGCGTAGTCGAAGAAATGCTCCTTGAACGGAGGGATCGGCCCCTTGTCGCCACGGTGCAGACGCATGCTGAAACCCTCGCCATCACGCCACTCGTTAATGGTCTCATCCAGGACTATGGACTTGCCCTGGGTGACCCGGCGGCTGGCACCGGCGCCCTCGCGATTTCCCGAGGTGATTTCCACCCGGGTAAGCCCCTGCACATAGCGGTCGGGGACGGAGAAATCACGCAGTCGCTCCCACGCCTCGGCGCGGCTAAGTGCTACCTCGAATTCGGCACTGACGGTTCGCATGGTTTAAATCGCAGGCTGCTGAAACTGCGCTGCAAAGTACTACAAGACGGGGGTTACTGCCAGCCGATGGTCTCGGCAAACTCCTCGGCGTACTGGACGATCCACTCCTTGGCGGCTTCTTCGGAGCTGAGCAGGCGCCCTTCTTTCTCGCGCACGTCGCGGCGGCAATCTTCAATCTGGCAGAACTGGGCCACCATGCGCGCCTTGAAGGCCTCGTCGGCCTGGCAGAACTGAACGCCCGCCTCGTAACCCTCGCTGTTCTCCCGGCACCACACCACCGTGCCGCGGGCCGCATAGTCGGGCCAGACCTGGGGCATGGAGATAGTCATTTCGGCGCCCACATCGACCGGGTGCAAGAGATGAAACGCCAGGCCACCGGCTGAAATATTCATCATGCTGACTTCTTCGGTCGCTTGTTCCGTTTCGGGTTCAGCTTCTTCCGCGGGGAATGTTTCTTCATCGCCAATCAACGCGGACTCGTTGACGGCTATTTCGATGGGAACGCAGGTGGGGTGACGGATGAACTTGCGCATGCTGCCTGTACCGGAAATTTAGTTGTCGCTATATACATCGACAGCATAATTAATGGGGCTTAGGCATTGCATCCGCAGATAGGTGATTCTGTGATAAGGCGCACAGAATTCGCGGGCTTGCGGCGATTTCAGCTCATATCGGCGTAGGGGTTGGCAAGCTTGAGATCAATCTCCACGGAGCCGTCTGCCAGCCGCAGTCTTTCCGCGGAGACGCTGACGTCATCCTGGCTCAGTACATTGTGGTCGAACTTGTAGATCGGCCTGGCGCGACCGGCCAGGGCGTCGGCCTCGTAGGCGTAGGCCTGGGACTGGACACCGTCGTTGCGCGACTGCCACTCAGACATCGCTGCAGCACCGTGACGCTTTTCCAGCATGGCCCGGGTCTGACTGGGCGAGAGAACCGTGGCCGAGGCATTGTTCCCGCCGAAGCCCTTGGCATTGATGATGGCATAGCGCTGCTCTTCGGTATCCACTTGCCGATGCTGTGCCGAAATGTCCAGGTTGTCGCAATACACATCTTCAGCTGTTTGTTCGATGGTAGCGATACCGGGAATCCAGCCGTGGGCCCATACTCCCAGGGTGGCAGTGAGCTGGTCGGCGCCCGCGCAGCCGATGGAATGACCCAGGTAGGCCTTCACCGCCGCCACCGGCCAGCGGTCGATGCCAAAGCTTCTGGCGACTTCATCGAGAATATGGGATTCGGTAACACGGTTCTGCGGAGTGCCCGTGCCGTGGGCCTGCACCAGGCCGCCCTTTTGCAGCGCGGATTCACCGACAATATTGCGCGCCGCCGCCACCGCCTTGGCCACGGTGATGTAGTTGCCAACACCGGGGGCGGAAATCGATTTCTTGTGACCGTCGGCATTGATAAAGACATCACTTACAGACCCGTAGACACTGGCGCCGATTTCGAGCGCCAGTTCGTCGTCCATAAGCACCACCATCTGCGCGGATTCGGCGATGGTAAATCCGCAGTTGTCCGCAAAGGGCCGGCAGGCACGGCGGTAATCCGGCTCCTGGTCGGCACCCAGGCCATCGAGTTCACGCAGGCCCCGGTCGCTGGCCAGGGCACCCATGGCGGCGTAGCCCTCCATGATCTCAGGGGTAATCGGCGCTTCGGCATTGCCGACGATGGCGATGCGGCTGCGCCCTGACTGGATGTCGGCGATGCCCTGGCGCAGGTTGTAAAGGAAGGAGGCGCAGGCACCCATGCTGGTGCCGGTGGTGCCCAGGCTGCCCAGCACATAGGCATTGATGAAATCCGCCGGCATTTCCGCGAACCCGAAGGGGCAGTATTTCGAGGTCACCTTGCGACCGTTATAACGGGCCTTGACCATGCCGCCATTGCCGTTGGCATCGAGCTGGCTCATACCACTGCCCGCATACACAGACACCTGGTCGGGTGGGACCATACCGCGCAGCTCTTCCCAGTCCAGCCCGGTACTGCCGAGGGCGTCGGACGCAGCGTAGACCGTCATCTGCAAGCCCCGTGGGTGACTCCTGGACTGGTAGAGACTGCCCGGATCGAAACCCCGGGGTGATTGCCCCGCCGCTTTTACCGCCGCTTCGCGCTGGGTGGGCAGCAGGAACATCATGCCCTGGTCGATCTCCACGTGCACGTGCAGGTCATCCACCGGTGTCAGCTGCCAGCCGGGGGGTAACTCCTCGGGCAAGTGCTTGTGCTGGGTACGGAAGCTCATGGGGAAGTCTTCCGAATGCGCCACCACCCGGCGGTTCCAGGCTACCGCGTCCACATCGAAGTGATTGTCCTCGATACGGCGGATCAGGGTGCTTGCGGCAAGTTCGGCACGGAGAGAATCATTGGCGTCCCAGCTTTGACCGGTAAGGGCTGCCAGGGCCTGCCAGGTGCCGTCGGCCATATCCTGGGGCAGCGCGTCGATCACCATCCGCCGATAGGCGTGGTGAAACGAACTTCTACCGGCGGCATTGATACCCCCGAACCCGACTATCACCGGCAAACGCACCGCAAACCCTCACTATTCCGAATCGATCTGTGAAAAATCATTGTAAAAACATCAGGATAGGGCCAATATGGCTATTCGGTCATTTAATATGGTATTTAAGACATATGAAACGGGTTGTCGCCGCACTCTACCCCCGCGCCCTGGCAACCAGCCTGGCCCTGCCGATGGATGTGCTGCAGGCAGCCGGCCAGGCTGCGAGCATTGCCGAGCGCGGTAAACCGCAACTTCAGTTCCAACTGGCAGGCACCAGCCCGGAACCGATCAGCGTGGTGGGCGGGCTGCATGTGGCGCCCAACATCGCACTGAAAGACGTCCCCCCCTGCGACATGCTGTTGCTCCCTGCCATGTGGCGCAATCCGCAGCCCATTGTCAGGCAGCAGCAGGCCTGGCTGGAATTGCTGCCGGAACTGGCCGCTGCGGGCACCATCATTTGCTCTATTGGCACGGCTGCCTGTTTTACCGCCGCCTCCGGTCTGCTCGACGGGCGTGCGGCAACCACCCACTGGAACTATTTTGACGAGTTCGCAGAACTCTATCCGAAGGTCCAGCTCAAGCGGCGACACCTGATTACCCAGAGCGATAATCTCTACTGTGCCGGCAGTGTGAATTCCGGTGCCGACCTGATGGTTCATATCGTCGAGGAATGGTTCGGCCAACGGGTCGCCCGGGCTATCGAAAGCCAGTTCTCACCGGAGATCAGACGGCCTTTCCGGGCCCACGCCTACCAGTCAGTGGATGACAGTGCTCACCACGACGAATTGGTCCTGTCCGCACAGCAATGGCTGCAGGACCAGATGGACCAGCCGGTGTCCATGGCCGCGCTGGCAGCGAGCCTCGATTGCAGCCCGCGGACCCTCAATCGGCGCTTCAAGTCGGTGATCGGCCAGACCCCCACGGAATACCTGCGCGGGCAGCGCCTGGCGGCAGCCAAGGAGTTGCTGCGTACCACCAACCTCTCGGTGGGTGAAGTGGCCTGGCAGGTGGGTCTGCACGATGTCAGCTATTTCACCAGCCTGTTCCAGAAACACACCGGGCAGACCCCGGCCAAGTACCGCCACAGCGTGCGTGGCAAGCTCTTCACCCCGCAGGCCTGAAACGGCATAATAGGCGCCCTTTTGATTCCCCCGAAGGTCACGAAACATGTCTGAAGCCGTAGTCATAGTCAGTGGTGCCCGCACGCCCATGGGAGGCCTGCAGGGCGAACTCGCCGAACTTACCGCCCCGGAACTGGGTTCCACCGCCATTGCGGCCACCGTGGAACGCAGCGGCATCGATGCGGCAGATATCGATGAGGTCTTTATGGGCTGTGTACTGCCGGCCGGCCTGAAACAGGCACCGGCGCGACAGGCAGCTATTGGCGCGGACATTCCTGTTGCCACCGGCGCTGTTACCGTTAACAAAATGTGCGCCTCGGCCATGCAGGCCACCATTCTCGGCCATGACAGTATCAAGGCCGGCACCAACAAGATCGTCATCACCGGTGGCATGGAGTCCATGACCAATGCGCCGCACCTGGTACCGAATGCCCGCGGTGGCGTGCGCACCGGTCACAAGACTATCCTCGACCACATGTTTGTCGACGGCCTGGAAGATGCTTACACCGGCCGCGCCATGGGCTCATTCGCCCAGGAAACTGCCGACAAGTACGGTCTCACCCGCGAGCAGATGGACGCCTTCGCGGTCGAGTCACTGACCCGCGCCAAGCAGGCCATCGATGACGGCAAACTCAAGGCCGAAACCGCCGCGGTGGAAATCAAGACCCGCTGGGAAGACAAGACCATCACCGACGACGAGCAGCCCCACAAGGCCAACTTGGACAAGATCCCGAGCCTGCGCCCGGCCTTCGCCAAGGAAGGGACTATCACCGCGGCGAATGCCAGCTCCATTTCCGATGGCGCCAGCGCCCTGCTGCTGATGGCGGAGAGTGAAGCAGAAGCAAGAGGGCTTAAGCCGATGGCGCGGATAGTCGCCCACTCCCGCCACTCCCAGGCACCGGCGGAATTCACGATTGCGCCGATTGGCGCGATCCAGAAGGTGCTGGAGAAATCCGGCTGGGACAAGGACGATGTCGACCTGTTTGAAATCAACGAGGCCTTCGCCATGGTGACCATGCTGGCCATGCAGGAGCTCGGTCTCGACCACGAAAAGGTGAACGTCCACGGTGGCGCCTGCGCCCAGGGCCACCCCATCGGCTCCACCGGTGCGCGTATTATCGTGAGCCTGATGTACGCCCTGCAGGAATACGGCAAGAGCAAAGGTGTTGCCGCACTGTGTATTGGTGGTGGAGAAGCCACCGCCGTTGCCATCGAGATGCTTTGATATGGCACTGAGCAGCACTGCGGAAATCATCGACGACATCCGCAAGGGCAAGATGGTCATCCTCATGGATGACGAGGACCGCGAGAACGAGGGCGACCTCATCATCGCTGCGGAAGCGGTGACGCCGGAAACCATTACCTTCTATTCCAGCGAAGCCTGCGGCCTGATCTGCCTGCCCATCATGCCGGAGCAGGCGCAGCGCCTTAAGCTCCCATTGATGGTGCGCGACAACCGCTCCCAGCACGAAACCAATTTCACAGTCTCAATCGACGCCGCGAACCGGGTCGGCCCCGGCATCAGTTCCGCCCAGCGCGCTGAAACCGTAAAGGCAGCCATCTCCGCCGATGCAAAGCCCGATGACATTATCCAGCCCGGACATATCTTCCCGCTGGTGGCCAATCCCGGCGGCGTCCTGTGCCGGGCCGGCCACACGGAAGCGGGCACCGATCTGGCCCGTATGGCGGGCTTCGCTCCCGCCTCCCTGATCGTGGAGATCATGAACGAAGACGGCACCATGGCCCGTCGCCCGGAACTGGAAAAGTTCGCTGAGAAGCACGATCTCAAGATCGGTACTATCGCCGACCTGATTGCCTACCGTGCCATGCACGAACAGTCCGTGGAGCTGAAAGACCGGAAAACCATCGACACCGAATTCGGCGAGTTCGAGTTGCACACCTTCCTCGACCTGGTCGACGACAAGCTGCACTACGCCCTGGTAATGGGAGAGGTGAAGGAAGACGAACCGGTAATGGTGCGGGTGCAGACCCTGAATACCCTGCGCGACATCCTCGGCACCCGCCTGCCTGACGAGAAACCCGGCTGGTCTTACAGGCGCGCTATGGAGCGCATAGCCGAGGAAGGCCACGGCGTGATGGTGGTAATCAATGAAGAGGAAAGTACGGAGCAACTATTGTCCGAGGTACAGCAGTTCCCGGAACTCCCGGAGGTGGTCAGCACCGGCGGCGAAAACGGGACCCGCATCTATCGCCTGATCGGTACCGGCTCGCAGATACTGAAGCAGGTAGGTGTCGGCAAGATGCGCCTGCTCTCCGCCCCTACCCGGTTCAACGCGATCTCGGGCTTTAACCTGGAGGTGACGGAGTTCGTCGAGACCTGAGCGAGCCCCCAGAATCCACTTTAATCAGGGATTAGTCTTTACTTTCAATGGCTTGCAAACCAAATCTCAGGCAAAGACAAAGGCGTTGAGCTTGTTGCCGTCCAGGTCCCGGAAATAACCCGCGTAGAAGCCCTCTCCCCGCTGGCCGGGTTCGCCCTCGTCAGTGGCACCCAGTTCAATCGCCTTGGCATAAAAGGTATCTACTGCCTCTTTTGAGGGCATTTGCATGGCGACCATCACTCCGTTGCCCACGGTGGCCGGGTTACCGTCGAAGGGCTTCGTGATAGATAGGGCCGGATTGTCCATGGACGAGCCCCAGGCGATAAAACCGTCCTCGTCAAATATTCGGCTTTCCCCGATGCTTCCAAGCAGGGCATCGTAGAAGGCGCAGGCTTTTTCGAGGTCGTTGGTACCGAGGGTGACGTAGCCGATCATGGGGGTTTCTCCTGGTGACAAATGGCGGGATGCCAGAAATCTAGTCCAGCATTCACAGGGGCGCAAGGCTGTGCACTGTTATTCGCTATACTCAGGCTCATGTGGACTGTCATCGGCACCATCGTCGCGCTTGTGCTGGCCTTTATCGTCTGGCGAATCCTGTCTGTGCCCCTGGGCATGCAGAAACGGGACAAGCTGCTGCTGGCGCAACTCGACCCCCTGCGACAGAAACTGGATGCGGGAAAGCCTGCGACCGAATCCGAGGTGGAAGCGCTGGCGGCAAAACCCGAACTCCGCTACCTGCTTTTCGATTTACTGAAAGAGCACGAAAAGGCGGAACTGATGCCGGATGACTACGCTTCCACGGTCAGCCAGGGCGAAAGCGCCCTCGCCTACTGGATGATGCACCCCAACGAGCTACAGGAAGCGCCGCAGTCAATCGAGTGCGTGGAAACCCGCACCGAGATCGTTAACGGCGAATCCCGGAGCTTTCACGTCTACCGCTACAGGATGCCGGAGGGGCACTGGGCGGGCGAGAACTGGATACTCGGCATTGCCGGGCCGCTGGATGAATCCGGGGACCCCTACAGCGAGTTACCCGGGGCTTTTTCCGTGGTAGGTGACATTGAAGGCGAGCGCGATAAGAACGAGCTGATCGATTGGTACCTGGAGATGCTGCGCCAGCGAGGCCTGATGGAGGAATGATTTGGAGCGGGTGATGGGAATCGAACCCACGTTAGAAGCTTGGGAAGCTCCGGTTCTACCATTGAACTACACCCGCGTACTGGGCAATCTAGCCGAGCCCACCGATAGAGGCAAGTGAACACCATGAACGAAGACCTGAAATCCCTGCTCAATGAACGCCGCATCGCGACGGTTGTGACCATGTACCCGGATGGCCTGCCCCACGTCACCTCGGTGTGGTTTCTCTATGAGGACGGCGAACTGTATATCGCCATCGGCTCAACCAGCGGCAAGGGCAGGAACCTGCAAAATGACGACCGCATCGCCCTGTCAGTCGACGCGCGCAATGTGCATGAAGAAGTCGGAGTAAGTGTCTGCGGCCACGCTGAGATCATCACTGGCGAGGAAGCTGCGCCCCTTGTACGGCGACTCTGCTCAAAATACATGACCGACGAGGCCCTGGCGGACCCGGTGGTGGGACCGGCATTCGTGGGTATGTCGGATATGCTGGTGCGGATCAAGCCGGAACGCTGGATCTCCTGGGACATGGAATCGCTGGATATGCAGCACCTGGACGGCCGCATGAAGGCGAATAACTACCTGAAACCGGTCGCCATTTAGCTGAGACGCGTCACGTGACGCGTCCGAGACTCCATATGCACCACGTGGTGCATTCGGACATCAATTCCGGTCACAAATCGCGAAAGTTCGGCGCGCGTTTCTCCATAAAAGCCACAACCGCCTCGATGTTCTCCGGTGAACCGGCCTGGCGGGTCATAGCGGCATCCTCCGCTGCAAGTGCGGCGTCGATATGGGCCTTGTGGGGCAGGCGCAGCGTGGCCTTGATTTCCTTTAATGCATTGACCGGCCACTGGGCAATTTCTTCTGCCTTTGCCAGGGCCGCATCCAGTAATTCCTCATCCGGGTAGGAACGGGCGGCGATACCGACCTCGACGGCCCGTACGGCGTCGATCCACTCGGCGGTATAGAACAGCTCCGCCGCCTGTTGAGCGCCGATATTGGCCTGCAGCATATAGCTGCTGGCAAATTCCGGGGCCAGGCCCAGGGAGGCAAAGGGCAGCCGCATCCGCAGGCTCTCTCCCACGTAGACAATATCTGCATGGAACAGGATGGTGGCCCCGCCCCCGACCGACACACCACCGGCAGCGCCGATCCAGGGCTTGCCGAAATCGCACACGGCTTTGGCACACGCGCCGAAGGGATGTTCCTCACTGCTGGCCGCGTCGCTGTCGCCGAAGCTGGAAAGGTCGACCCCGGCGGAGAAGTTCTCTCCCGCGCCGGTCAATACCAGGCAGCAGATGCTCTGGTCCGCCTCCGCCTCATTAAAGGCATCTCTTAGCGCCAGCCACATCTCGTTGTTGATGGCGTTCTTTTTTTCAGGGCGATTGAGGGTGAGCAGGCGCACCCCGTCGCGGTCTTCGCTAAGCAGGAATTCAGACACGGCAGTTCTCAGTTATGGAAATGAACCAGGTCGCCCAATGCACCCCGGTCCGTGTGGCAGTCGTTGATGGGATTATCAGTATCTTCAAAGCCGAAGGAGATTCCGAAGACCAGCTTGTTGCTGCTATCGATCCCCAGTTTTTCACGCACGAGGTCGGCCTGAAAGCTCAATGCGGTCTGCGGGCAACAGACCAGGCCGTGGGCCACCATGGACAGCATGAGGGTCTGGGCAAACATGCCCATGTCACAGGCTTCCCGCAGGCCGAAGGGCTCCGGCAGGAACATAAACGCCACGTGGGGCGCGCCGAAGAACGCAAAATTGCGCATGAACACTTCATTGCGCTTGTCTTTCTCCTCCCGCTTGATGCCCACAGAATCATAAAGAGCCTGTGCAGCGCCGTACTGGCGTTCCTTGTACACACCTTCGTAGCTGCCGTCATAGGGGAAGTCCATGGTGAACTCCCCGCGCATAAACGCCTCGGGCATTACTGCTCGCAGTGCTTCCACCGAATCCCCTGAGGCCACATGCACCTGCCAGGGTTGGGTGTTGCAGTTCGAAGGTGCGCGCAGGGATACGCCGAAGACCTTGTCCAGCAGCTCCTGGGGTACCGGGTCGGGTTTGAAGCCACGGGCGGATTTACGGGTGTTGACGATATCGGTGTAAACGGCGGCGGTATCACTCATGCTGGCTTCTCTGTTTCCAATTACGGGGCTACTCACTCTCGGCAATGGCACCGGAGGATTTCAGGGTGGCAATACTATCAGCATCCAGGCCCAGTTCGGCAAGAATGCTGTCAGTGTCCGTGCCGGGCTTTACCGGGTGGCGCCCAACTTCCCCGGGGGTACGGCTGAACCTGGGCGCCGGGGCAGTCTGGCTATAGCCCTCCACATCGACGAAGGACTGTCGCGCGGCATTGTGGTGGTGCTTCGGTGCCTCGGCCATGGTCAGCACCGGGGCGAAGCACACATCGCTGCCCTCCATGATCTCGACCCAATCGTCACGGGTTTTGGTGGCAATACGCGCGGAGATATTCTCCTTGAGGATTTTCCACTGGGTTTTGTCGAACTGCTTCATAAAATCCACCTGGCCGTTTTCATCCAGCAGTTCCGGCATCTCCAGTTTCTCGGCTAACTCGGCATAGAACTGGGGTTCGATGGAGCCGATGGAAATCCACTTTCCATCCGCACACTCATAGGTGTCGTAGTAGTGTGAACCGCCGTCGAGCATATTCGACTGGCGCTGCTCACCGTCCCACATTCCAACGCCCTGGAATCCCTGGATGGCGGCCATCAGGGAAATGACCCCATCGGTGATTGCCGCGTCGATCACCTGCCCCTGACCGGACTGGCTGCGCTCGTAAAGCGCCGACAATACCCCCATGATCAGGTACATGGAGCCACCGCCGAAGTCCCCGAGCAGGTTCAGCGGGGGAACCGGGCCGCCACTGTCACCGCGACCGATAGAGGCCAGCGCCCCGGTGATGGCAATGTAATTGATATCGTGACCGGCCGCCTGCGACAGGGGGCCGTCCTGGCCCCAGCCTGTCATGCGGGCGTAGATCAATTTGGGATTGCGCTGCAGGCATACATCCGGACCCAGGCCCAGTTTTTCCATCACGCCGGGGCGGTAGCCCTCTGTCAGTACATCCGCAGATTCGACCAGTTTGAGGACAGTGTCCACGCCCTCGGGGGATTTCAGGTTTACCGCGATGGAACGGCGGCCGCGCTGGAGTACATCCGCCGGGTGGTCCGTAGCCCCCAGGTTACCGCCACCGGGGCGGTCAACACGGATGACATCGGCACCCATGTCTGCCAGCAACATGCAGGCGAAGGGCCCGGGACCGATGCCCGCTATTTCGATAACCTTAAGTCCAGCTAGTGGCCCCGCCATGGCTATTCTCCTGTGGCTATTTTCCGGTAAAGACTGCCGGGCGCTTTTCCTTGAAGGCCCGCATGCCCTCCTTCGCATCGGCAGAGGCAAATACCGGGTTGGCCAATTCATCCGAGGCGAGCATGGCTTCATCCTCGTGCATGCACTCCTGGTGCTCGCGAAGGGAACGGGTCACGGCTTTGACCGCCAGGGGCCCATTGGCGCAAATGCGCTCGGCTATCTTTTTCGCCTCATTGAGGGTCTCGCCCTTCGGCACCACCCGGTTGATCAACCCGAAGTCCAGGGCCTGTTGTGCCGTAATATGTTCGCCGCAGAGCAGGATCTCCGCCGCCAGGCAGTAGGGAATCTGCCGACGCAGGCGGACAGTGGAGCCCGACATGGGGTACAGGCCGCGGGCTACCTCGGTCACCCCGAAGATGGCGTCCTCCGCACCGACGCGAATGTCCGTACCCTGCAATATTTCGGTACCGCCTGCCAGGGCATAACCTTCCACAGCAAGGATCAGGGGTTTGCAGGGGCGGTTGTCCCGCAGCAAAGCCTGCCAGTGTACGTTCGGTACCGTGGCCATCAACTCCATGAATTCCTCGGTGGAGCGGTGTTCGCCGTCGGCGCCGGCCTTGAGGTCCATGCCCGCACAAAAGGTGTCGCCGTTCGCCGTCAGGATTGCGCAGTAGAGATCGTCGTCCTCGTCCAGCGCTCGCCAGGCCTTGTACATACCCAGCAGCATTTCCGGGCTGAATGCATTCTTCGCCTCGGGCCGGTTCAGGGTTACGATAAGGACATTACCTTCCTTTTCGACAATACAATTCTTCGTGCTGATATCCAGTTCAGCCATATCCGTTCTCCTTACTCGACTGCGTACTCGCCGCTCAGGGCCAGTTCCTTCGCCTTGGGATAGGCAGGTTTGCCGCTGGGGGCGCGTGGCACCTCCGGCACGATATGCAGGGCTCGAGGCACCTTGTAGCCGGCGATGAACTTGCGTGCCTCCTCCTGCAAGTCCTCCAGGCTCACCGTCCCGCCGGAACGGGTGGCTATAACTGCTGTCACCTTGCTGCCGAAGCGCTCGTCGGGGGTATCGACTACGAGGCAATCGAAAACGTCCGGGTGGGATTTGAGGGCCTGCTCGACCTCTTCGGGGAAGATCTTCTCGCCTCCTGAGTTGATGCAGTTGGAACCGCGCCCGTACACCGTGATGGAACCGTCCTCTTCGAGGCGGGCCTCATCGCCGGTCAGAAGCCACATTTTGCCGTCGACCTCGACAAAGGTCTTCGCGGTTTTCTCCGGGTCACCGTAGTAACCCACTGGGATATAGCCCGACCGGGCAAAGATACCTGTCTCCCCTGCCTTAACGTGGCGGTGGGGTTCGCCCTCAACGTCGGTGATCACGTCCATGAAATCCGACTGGGCGACGTTGCCCAGACCCTTTTCATCGGATTTCTTTTCGCCGGAGTCGAAGCCCATATTGCCGGATTCGGAGGAACCGAAGGAATTCATGATGAAGCAGTTGGGGAAAAACTGTTTGAACTCCTCCTGCTTGGAGTCGGAAAACACAGCCCCGCCGGAACCGATACTGAATATACTGCTGAGATCCCACTTGTCGGGGTTGGCCTTGAGCGCGTCCAGCAGCGGGATAGCCATGGCATCCCCAACGATGGAAAGTGCGTTTACATTTTCCCTGGCCACTATATCCCAGACTTCCGTGCCATCCAGCGAACGGTAAGGGCTGAGCACCAGGGTATTACCGGCAAGCAGCTGGATGCAGGCATACCACCAACAGGCACCGTGCATTAACGGCGCCAGGGCCATGCCGACAATCGGAAAATCTCCAATACGCGAGGCAATCTGTTCCGGCGCCGTTATCGGACCGTCCGGGTGAAACCAGCCACCGCCACCGAGGGCTGCATAGAAAAGATTCTTGTGGGGCCACATCACACCCTTGGGCATACCAGTGGTACCACCGGTGTAGAGCAGGAAAATATCGTCGTCGGAGCGTTCGCCGAAATCGCGATCGTCGCTTTGGCCCGCCATGGCCGCTTCATATTCCGCCGAGCCGATCGTCGAGAGGTCTTCGCTGCTGCCGTCTTCCACAGCCACGAAGGTCTTCAGGTCCGGCGCCGAGGCGCGCACCTCGGCGATATGCGGCGTGAACTCCCGGTGGTGGATGCAGGCCACCATATCGGCGTTGTCGAAGATATACAGCAGCTCATCCTGAACATAACGATAATTGACGTTGACCGGAACGGCACGCAGCTTGAAGCAGGCCATCATGCCTTCCAGGTACTCGTTGCAGTTGTACATGTACAGGCCGACATGGTCGCCGGGGCCAACACCCTGTTGGCCAAGGTAATGGGCCAGCTGGTTGGCACGCTGGTCGAGCTGGGCAAAGGTGGCGCGCTGGTCCCCGCAAACCAGGGCGTCCCGCTCGGGGACCTTGTCAGCCACCATTTCGAACATATCGGCGAGGTTGAACGCTTTTTTCATCAGTGTTTCTCCGAACTCACTACCCACATGGCAAAAAATTGGGCACCGCCACCATAGGCGTGGCCTAGGGCTGTTTTGGCGCCATCCACCTGGTGATTGCCGGCATCTCCGCGTACCTGCCGCGCAGCCTCGGCGAAGCGAATCATGCCCGAGGCACCGATCGCGTTCGACGACAGCACGCCGCCGGAACAATTCCAGGGAATATCGCCGCCCTCGTCCAGCGAGGTGGCGCCGGACATGGTCAACTCCCAGCCCTTGCCTTCTTCCGCAAATCCCAGGTTCTCCAGCCACATGGGTTCGTACCAGGAAAACGGCACGTACACCTCTGCACAGTCGAAATCCTTGCGCGGATCGGAAATGCCCGCCTGGGCGTAGACATCGGCGGCGCAATCGCGGCCGGCCTGGGGATTAACCTCCTCGCGACCGGCGTACATGGTCGGCTCGGAACGCATGGCCACGCCGCGAATCCAGGCCGGCTTCTTTGGTGAATCCGCCGCCAGCGCCTCGTCGCAGATCACCATGGCACAGGCACCATCGGATGAAGGACAGGACTCCAGGAAGCGAATCGGATCCCACAGCATGGGCGACTCCGCTACTTCTTCCATCGTGATTTCCGGCATCTGCAGGTGAGCCAGCGGATTCCTTGCCCCGTGCAGTCGGTCCTTGGTAGCCACCTTGATACCGACATCATCGGGCGCACCGGAACGGCGGATATACTCGCGCATGATGGGGGCAAAATAGCCTCCCGCGCCGGCGTTCAGGTGCGGCGAAAAGGGCTGCGGATTGGACAAGGCCCACATGGCATTGGACTCCGACTGCTTCTCGAAGGTTACGGTCAGCACACGCCGGAAGCTGCCACTCTGCACATGGGAGGCAGCGACCAGGGCGGTGGAGCCTCCCACCGAGCCCGCCGTATGCACGCGCAGCATGGGCTTGCCATTACAACCCAGGGCATCCGCCAGGTAGATTTCGGGCATGATCACACCCTCAAACATGTCAGGCGCTTTGCCGATGATCACCGCTTCAATGTCGTTCCAGTCGAGACCCGCGTCCTCCAGCGCATTTTGCGCGGCCTCTCGCACCAGGCCGGCAATGGAAACATCGCCGCGCCGGGTCTGATACTTGGTCTGGCCGATACCGACCACAGCTGCCAGGTTCGCCATTACGCTGCCTCCACTACGGTTACCAGGTTGTGTTGCAGGCAGGGCCCGCTGGTCGCATGCGCCACCCCGCGGGTAATCTTGCCGTCGATGACACGCTGGGCGACCTCGCCGATACGGGACAGGCCGGATGCCATCATCAGGTTGCCCGCCAGCGCACCGCCGGAGGGATTGATATCGGTGGACTCATCCAGGCCCAGGGCGCGGCTCAATATGATTTCCTGGTGACTGAAAGGCGCGTAGAGTTCCGCGACCTCAACAGGCCCCTTACCGACACCTGCGGCAGCAGCGGCCTGTTCTGTGGAAACCGAGCGTGTCAGGTCGCGCGCGCCCAGGTTATGGGATTCCATGCGGTGGTCTATACCGCTGATCACAGCGTAGGGAAGACCCAGCTCTTTTGCCTTTTCAACGCTGGCTATGACCATAGCACAGGCCCCGTCAGATACCGGGCAGCAGTCCTCCTTGCGCAGAGGAGAGACCCAGAGATCCGACTCGAGAACCTGTTCCGCGCTAACATCCCCGGCCAGCTGGGCGTGGGGATTGTTGGCCGCTGCGTTACGCCGGGAACGGGCCACGACTTCGGCCATATCGGTTTCGCTTATTTGACCCTGGTCGAGCATCATCCGCGCCTGCATGGCCGCAAGGCTGACAGTATCGACCCACAGAGGCGCGAGATAATAAGGGTCCAGTTGCTGGGACAGCACGTTTGGTAACTCGCCGGGCGAGGATTTACCGAAGCCGTAAATAAGTGAGGTTTCAGCGTGCCCCATGCGAATCTTCAGTATCGATTCATAGAGGGCCCAGGCCGCGTCCATCTCAACGTGGGATTCCTTGATCGGCGGTACGGCGCCAATGGCATCGACACCGAGTACGAAAGCAAAGGCGGCACCCTGTTGGTAATCACAGCTGCCGGAGCAGGTAAAATCCACATCCTGGGCATTCTTCATACCGACCTTGGCCAGGGCCTCGCCGACCACGGGCATGATCAGCTCCACCTCGTTGTTGGCGCCGGCATTGCGGACGCAGTCGGACTGTGCGAAGGAAACTACTGCAATATCTCTCATGCTCAGCCCTCCCAGCCCGAAACTGGTACTTTCCCAATCTGCTCAACCGGCACATCCGGTTCATCGATGGGTTTGAAGTACTGAATGTTGTCCATGGCGTAATCCCACTCTTCTTCGGGCTTCCACACCGCCTGGACCCGCTGGCCAATGTGGACCTCCTCGTTGACGCACTCACTCATCAGGTGAATAAAGGAAATATTGGCGCCGTCGGGCACCAGGTTGGCGATGATATAGGGTGGCTGGATCGGGTTGTTGGGGATGGGAATCCAGACGATGGTGAAGGACTCAACCGTTGCCTTGTCAGACAGCTGCACCTCTTCCTTCGTTGGGACGCCGCAGGCGGCGCAGGCTCCCCGGGGTGGTATGTACACGTTATCGCACTCCGGGCAGCGCTGGCCGACGAGGCGGCCCTGCTTGACCTGGTCAAGAAAGCGGCTGGCAGCCTCCCCCGCGGTGAACTTGTACTTCATGTAGATAGGCGCTTCGACGCCGGTGATGGGCTCCTGCTCCGCGCTTTCAGCCGGCGTCGACGCGGCGGCATCCTCTGCGGCAGTCTCCACTGCGGCAGTCGCCACTGAGGGCACGAAGCAGGCGATATCGGTAATAAATCCCCTGGTTTCCTCCGCCCAGCGGGCCTTTACCCGCATGCCGGTGCGCATGGAATCCTCGCTGCCGGCATCCACGGCATGCACCATGGGAACATCGGCACCGTCCAGTTTGATCATCGCCCAGGCAAAGGGGTGATCGAAGGGATGGCTGCCGTGGGGTTCCCTGACCCAGCACCAGCTCACCACTTCCCCACTGTCTGCAACATCGACAAATTCGGTCAGTTCGGCGGCGGTTTCCGGGTCATATTCCATCGGCGGGACATAGACGCGGCCATCGCTGCCGCGGGTGCCAACGATCTTGCGATCGCGCAATTCACTGAGGAAGCGCCCCACCACGGGGCCGGTAGAGCGGGTGTAGGTATACCCCAGCTCGAATTCCTGGCTGAGTATCTGGGCGTCTGACATGCAGTGCCTCCGGGGCAAATCTTCGGGGAATCGCAGTATCGGGCAGGCCCCGGGCTAACTCAATGACGGAAAATTCCAATTCGAGCTGACATTTTTGATCAACGAAGGCCCCCGCGAGCGATTCGGTCAACTGTCCAGGCTGTGAGCTGGATTGTTCATTTTCCTATTTGCATAGTTTATTCTTCAGGAAAGGACGTACAGTGGCATCTGAACGAGGTAACACCGTGCAGGATGATGAAGGTGATTCACTCGAATTCCAGGCGCTGGAAAATGACGGCGAGCTAGCGGAATTCTCCCGTAATTCCTACCGGATAAGGGTCAAGGATCGAGACGACTACACAGTCAATGTTGAAATTGTCGAGCGGAAAATCGCTGACCTGAGCCGGGCTGGCGTCAGCTTCCTGGTAGAGGCCGACGAAACCTTCGCCCCTGGCGATGTGCTCGCAGGCTGCCAACTTGCCCTGGGTGATCAATCCGTCGACAACCTGGATGCCAAGGTCATACACCGCTCCCTGGATGAAGACGAGGAGCTTGTCGTGGGTATCCAGTGGATGAACCTGGACGAAGCCCAGACTGCGGTTATTGAAGAGGTGATGCTTCAACTTCGCAAGGAACTGTTTGAATGATCGGGGGGGACGACACGGAAGACGTCATGGATACCCTGCTAAACGCCAGGGACGGATATGACAACCACCCCGCCCTGGAGGAACTCAACTGCCTGATCTACCGCGGAACCGACGGTGCAACGACAGCCCCTGATGAGCCGGAACGGGATCAGCCGTCCTGGAAAGCCCAGCAGGACAATGTCAGTGTGCAGATCTGGGAAACAAAGGCCAACATAAGGATAAAGGTGGCCAGTGAGGCTCGCGAAAATATCTCGATGAACCGTATTGCCAAGATCGCGGTTCAGGCCATCATGGATGAACTCAAAAAGGGTAACGAATGAGCGTCATTGTATGTCCCAAGTGTTCCCGCAAGCACAGCGTCAACGTCGAGAAGTTGCCCGAGGCCAAGGTTGTTTTCGCTACCTGCAAATCCTGCGAACACCGTTTCCCGGTACAGGTGGACCAGTTGCGGTTTATGGAGACCGTGGAGGAGAAAAAGGCTGAAAAGGAGCCTACTCCCAGGAAGTCGGGCAAGGCTCGCAAGCTCTGCGTTACCCTCAGCAAAGGCGGTGTAGGCAAGACCACGACTTCGGTGAACCTCAGTGCGGGGCTGGCAATGGCCGGTTACAAGGTTCTGCTCGTAGACACCGACACCCAGGGGCAATCCGCCTATATGCTGGGGAAGAAGCCCAAGGCAGGCCTGACCGAATTGTTGACCGGCGAACTCTCGCAGGAAGAAACCATAGTTTCCGCCCGTGACAACCTCTGGGTGCTTAGCGGCGGGCGCTCCCTGGCCGGGGTTAAGCGCATTATCGACAAGAAGGCCTACGGCGCGGAGTTCACCCTTTCGGAAGCCATGGAGGGCCTGGAAGAAAATTTCGATTTCATCATCATCGACACCTCGCCCGGCTGGGACCAGCTGACTGTGAACGTCCTTTTTTACGCGACCGAGATTCTGCTACCTGTAGCGCTGGAAGTCATGCCACTGCACGGGCTGTCCGAGTTCATCAAGAGCCTGCATTCGATCCAGAAATACCGGGAAGAAGTCGAACTCAAGTACGTGGTGCCGACTTTCATGGACAACCGGGTGGAGCACCCGAAACACATCTACGCCCAGTTGCGCGATCTCTACGCAGATCAAATCTGCGACCCCATCCGCTATGACGAAAAGTTTGCGGAAGCGCCCTCTTTCGGCAAAACCATCTTCGAATTTGCGCCCACTTGCGATGGCGCCGAGGATTATCGCACGCTGGTGCGTACCGTTTGTGGTGATGAAGCCGCACTCACATGAGTGCGGCATCGTTGAGCTAGATTTCGAAGCGGTGCTTGCGCAGCCACACGGCGCCGCTGACCGCAGCAGCGGCAAAGGCCAGGCCCAGGACCATGCCCAGGTAATCGAGCTTGCTCCAGACCGGCCCGTACACGTAAAAGCCCAGTGACGCCGCATCGTTGCCATCTACCATCCGCGGCAAGTGATTACCCATGGCCAGCAGCGCCCAATCACTGCCCAGGAAAGCCCACTCGATAAACACGATAGCGATGGGGATGCTGAAGGCAAGCAGGAACGGCGAGCGCCGCGCTGCTGCCGAGGCCAGCATAAACCAGGCATAGGCGGGCAACACCCACAGGGCCCAGACCAGGAGGCCGCCCAGCTGGTTGAGGATCAGCGGAATGAACTCGACGTTACCCAGCACCGCCGCCGTGGCATCGCCATCCATGCGCCACACCATCAGCATGGCAACCAACACTGAAAACAGCTGTGTCACCAGGGATATGGAGAAGTAGACCAGCGGTACGACCAGGGCGGCAACCGCCAGCTTGCACAACACTTCCTGCCACTCGGAGACCGGCATGGACTTCCAGAACAAAATACTCCGGTCCTTGCGGTCCTGGTACAGGCAACCCAGCAAATAGTTGATGCTGAGGAAAAACATGATCACCAGGAACAAGGTATGCAGGCCGTTGAGCACCGGGTTGAGCGACGGAACCTCGTGCACGTGGGGTTCACCCGCGGTGTGAGACCTGCGATTGAGCGGTTTGAAATTCCACTCCCGCGAAAAGTCCCACTCTTCTTCACTGACAGGCGCTTCATCCTCAACTGCAGTCAGTGATTGTATAGGTTCCTTCGAGTCGCTTTCCGTGTGCAGGTCCAGGTCACGCACAATCTCGGTTTCGCCACCGTCGTCGATACTGATGCTGATATTTACACCGGCGCCATCACCTTCTTCCAGCAGCAGGTGCATAGCCCCTTCGCCGAGGATGGACAGGCGTCCGGCAAACAGTACGCTCATGAGCATAAGGAACAACAGCAAGGAAGCGATAGCTGCAGGTGTCAGCAACAGCGAATTGCGGTACTCCTGAAGCTCCCGCTGGATCAGCGTATGGATTTTTGCAGTCATAGACAGTTCCATTTCACTTCTCCGCCGACATTTTTGCAATGAACAGGTCTGATACCGATGGGGTATGAATCTGGCCTAACTGGGCCAGGGCATTGCGATCCGCATCTTCAAATATCATGGCCTTGCCACCAAGGATTGAACGTTCGCTGAGCGGGTTAAGCGCCTTAGCCTGTTCCAGGGCACCGCCCACAACGTGCACCTCGGAATAACGATCGCCCAGGGCTTCCATGGACTCGTGCAACACGATCTGCCCGGAGCGCATAAAGATGGCATCGGTGAGGATATTCTCAACCTCCTCCACCTGGTGCGTGGAAATAATGATAGTGCGCTCATCATCGTAATAATCATTCAGCAGTTGCTCAAAAAAGCGCTTGCGGAACAGAATGTCCAGGCCCAGTGTGGGTTCATCCAGGATCAGCAGTTTCGCATCGATGGCCATGACCAGGGCCAGGTGCAGCTGTACAGTCATGCCCTTGGAAAGCTCCTTGACCCGGCGTTTCAGCGTAATCTCGGTCTGCCGTAACAGGCTCTCGGCCTGTTCGCGGCTGAATCGCGGATGCACCCCGGTGACATAATCCAGCACCTGCTCCACGCGCATCCAGCTGGGCAACACCGCCGTATCGGCGATAAAACAGACATGTTCCTGTAAGCGGGTGCGCTGCACACGGGGATCCATGCCCATGACATCGATGCCGCCGTCGCAGGTATTCAGGCCCAGCAGGGCCCGCAGCATGGTGGTCTTGCCGGCGCCGTTGGGGCCGATAAGGCCGGTAATACTGCCAGCGTCGATTTGCAAATCGACGCTGTCCACGGCTGCCAGGTCACCGAAGCGCTTGGTCATTCCCTCAGTATTGATCATGGTACTCATTAAGAGTCGCCCCCCGCGGTCCGCAGCTTATCAGCCACAGCGTTCATATCCAGCCCCAGCATGTGCACTCGTTCGGCGAATGCCGGCAGCTCTTCTTCCATAAATTTCGTTTGCTCGTTGTTGGTCAATGATTCACGAGCGCCACTTAAAACGAACATTCCAAGTCCCCGTCGCTTTTCCAGCAGACCGTCGTCCACCAGTTCCTGGTAGGCTTTGGCCACGGTCAGGTGATTGATGTTGTAATCGGATGCGACCTGCCGCACCGACGGAACCGCCTCCCCCTCGGGAAAACTACCATCCAGTATGCGTTCCACTACAAGTTCACGCAGCTGGCGGTAGATTGGCAGTTTGTCATCCCATTCTATCGACACGTGTCGGCCTCCAGTTCTCGTTATCGCGCTAGTCAGCGCGCTCCACGTCACCTGACCCCATTACGCTGGAATCCACATCGGGATCACCGCGGTAGGTCACATCGCCGCTGCCGATAATGCTGGCATTGAGATCCTCGACGGCCCAGACCGACACATCGCCGGAACCCGCGATGCCGACATCGGCGCGCCGGGCCTGGATATTCTCAAGTTCGACATCGCCGGAACCAGCCAGGCCCACATCCAGGTCATCTGCAGTACCCTCACCGCTGGCCACGATATCGCCGGAACCACTCATGTCCACGTTCATCTCCTGGGTAGTGATATCACCCAGGTCGATGTCGCCGGAGCCGGCCAGCTCTACACTGAGCTTCTCGGTATTGGCCTCGGCTAGCTGAACATTACCGGATCCCGCCACGAACACTTCCAGCTCCTCTGCTTCAACCGAGTGCAGCAGGATATCGCCGGAACCTTCCAGGGTAACCTCCAGGTTGTCGGTAGTAAGCGCCTTGACGTAAATGGTGCCGGAGCCCTTCAACTCAATGCGCTCGAGTTTCTCCGCTGTAAGCTTGTACTTGATGTTTTTTGCCTGCTTACCGCGTTCCGAATACCCCAGGTAGAGTGTCTTGCCGCGGACATAGAAGGGCTGTTTGTCGAGCTCCTTCTCGCTGCCGCGTACACGGAGCTCGGCATCGTCACCAAAACTGATTTCCAGCTCCGAGCTGCCTCGCAGTACCACGGCGTCGATATCGAGATCTTCAACAGTGCGTGTGGTGGTGGCGTGGACCAGTGCGGTGAAACTGGCGCAGAATACAAATACCAGGGCCACGATCAGTCGCGTACTGTCGTTCCCGGCCATCAGGGTCTTCTTGCGGTTGAGTAACATCGGTCCTGTCTCCGATATGGTGTTATAGCTAACTATATCACCTGAAAACGAAAACGCAACACATTTTTTTCTCTTTATAAATCAAAGACCTGGAGCAAGGGCCTGGAACATATTTCCTGCGATAGACCCTGCAACCTGCTTTGCACGCTGTGATTTCGGCCCGGAATAGCTCTCATCGACGGTACGACAGAACAGTTCCAGCCAGCGTTCAAAGTCCGCCTCCCCCAGCTCCCGCTTACTGTGCAGTTGCCGATGAATGTTCATCGTGTGCCGGCGATAGGCATCCTCGCCGAGCAGGAGTTTGCACCAGTAATTCTTGATATGAGGCAGGTGCACATCGAGATCGATCTCGGCCACGTCCAGGAATATGGGTGCCAGCACCGGGTCGGCGAGCACCCGCTCGTAAAAGGCGTCGATGAAGCCCTCGATACGGTCACGGCTATCGAGATCGGGCCGGATATCCCCACTCATGGTGCTATTTCTTACGCTTGCCCTTTTTGACATGCTGCATCATGCGCCGCTTGCGGGCAACCTGCCGCTGGGTCAGCTTGTTACGCTTGCCCGCGTAGGGGTTTTCGCCGGTACGGAACTCGACTCGCACCGGGGTCCCGAAGAGTTCCAGCTCGCGCCGGAAGACCTTTTCCAGGTAGCGCTGGTACGACGCGGGCACCTTGCCGGTCTGGTTGCCGTGAATAACAATCAAAGGCGGGTTCTGGCCACCGGCATGGGCATAGCGCAACTTGATCCTGCGGCCATTGATCATCGGTGGTTCGTGGTCGCCCACCGCGTCCTCGAGTATACGGGTGAGATGATTGGTCGATAGCTTGCGGGTGGCCGCAGCGTAGGCGGCGTTGACTGATTTGTAGAGATGCCCTACCCCGGTTCCGTGCAGGGCGGAGATGAAATGCACATCGGCATAATCGATAAACTGCAGCCGCCGCTCCAGCTCCGACTTGACCCGCTGGCGCTGATCGGCCTCCAGTCCATCCCATTTGTTCACGGCGAGCACCAGGCCGCGGCCGGCTTCTATCGCCTGCCCCAGCAGGTGCAGGTCCTGTTCTACCAGGCCTTCGCTGGCATCCATTACCAGTATGACCACGTGCGCATCGTCGATGGCCTTGAGGGTTTTGACGATGGAGAATTTTTCCACGGTTTGCTTGACGTTCTTTCGACGACGCACCCCGGCCGTATCGATCAGGGTGTAGAGCTGGTCATCTCGCTCGTAGTCGATATAGATGCTGTCCCGGGTGGTCCCGGGCTGGTCGTAGACAACCACCCTTTCCTCACCCAGCAAGCGATTGACCAGGGTGGACTTGCCGACGTTGGGCCGGCCGATGATCGCGACCCTGACGCCGTCGCCGGCCGCCTCTTCCGACTCGCTTTCGGGCAGGTCAAATACTGACAGTGCATCTTCAATCAGTGCCTTGACGCCGCGCCCGTGCGCCGCGGCGATACCGTGCAGTTTCTCAACGCCGAGTGCGTAGAAATCTGCCATGACCAGGTCTTCGTTGACCCCGTCGATTTTGTTAACAACCAGGTGAAAATCCTTGCCGCTCTCACGCAGGTAGCGCACCAGCTCTTCGTCGCCGGCGGTGAGACCGCTGCGGGCATCGACCAGCAAGAACACCGCGTCTGACTCGGCAATCGCAGCCAGCGACTGGTCTGCCATATGGCTGTCGATACCCTCTTCTTCGCCCGTGATGCCACCGGTATCGATGACAATAAAAGCGCGATCATCGATGCGAGCCTCGCCGTACTTGCGATCGCGGGTCAGGCCGGGGAAATTGGCTACCAGCGCCTCCCGGCTGCGCGTCAGTCGGTTGAACAGCGTTGATTTACCGACATTTGGACGCCCGACAAGGGCGATGACCGGAATCACTACTTATCCAGGCTGCTCACTTGCAGCGCGGCCAGGGTGCCGCCATTTTCGAAAACGTAAAGAATATTGTCTTCGGAAAGCATATTGGCCCGGATACCATTGCTGCCCACTTTAGTGCGACCGACGAAATGGCCATCTACTTGCGACATGAAGTGGACGTAACCTTCCAAGTCACCCACGGCAACATAGCCTTTGACAGTTTTCGGGGTGCTGACCCGTCGATTGGTCAGCGCCGACTGCTCCCAGCGAACACCCTGACCATTGCGATGATAGGCAATCACCGAACCGGACTCCTCGGCCACATAGATATTGCCAAAGCCCTGGTCTACCCCGGAATAGCTGGATACCTCTTCCTGCCAGAGTTTGCGACCCGTCGCAATGTCTATGGCCGCGACCCGCCCCTGATAACTCACCGCAAAAAGGTTCGAACTGACCATTACCATGCTGCCGTCGATATCGACGATGCGGTCGATCTCGGAACGCCCCTGGGCAATAGCCACGCGGGCTTCCCAGCGCACAGCACCGGTTTCCAGGTCAAAGGCCTGCACCTTGCCGTTACCGAATGCCGCAATCGCAATACGCTCAAAGATTATCGGGGTCGAGGTGCCGCGCAGCGAGAGCACCGGCAGGTTGCTGTCGTAAACCCAGAGCTCACCGCCGTCTTCCGCACTGAGTGCCTGCAACCTGCCGTCATAGCTCTGGACGATGACCACCCGGCCATTGGTTTGCGGCGGGGCAAGAACTTCTCCCTGTACCTGGCTGGCCCAGAGAGTATTGCCGTCGGCCTGGTTGAGGGCCAGGATCTCGCCGTCGCTGGTCCCGAGCAACACCATGCCACTGCCGATGCCGACACCACCGCTCAGGGGCAGGTCGAGGTCCTGCTTCCAGCGCCGCTTGCCGCTGATCCGGTCAAGCGCCAGTACCGTACCATCGTTGCCTGCGGCATAAATCACGTCGCCGTCGATTGCCGGGCGCAGGTGATAGAATCCGTCGCCCTGTCCATCGCCGACGCCGGTACTCCAGACCTTGCGGATTTTCACTTCTGAGACTATGTCGACCAGTGGCACCGGGTCAGTGCCATCATCTTCATCGAGGGTAAACCAGCCTTTCACTGTGCTGCAGCCGGTCAGGGTCAGCAGCATGCAGAGAGCCAGCCAGCTACGCGGGCGCAAGCCAAACTGTGACATTAGCTACTCCTCGACTTCCGCGCCGCCAGAACGTGCGGGCACCGGGTTCAATGCCGCCAACTTCAGTTGCAGTGACTCACTGGCACCGCTGCCGGAAGCTGCTGCGAGTGCCAGGGCCTCCTGGTAGGTAGCGGCGGCCAACTCGGTATCGCCGAGTTGCTGCAACACGTCGCCTTTTGCTTCAGCGTAGGCCGGCGCATAGGCACCCGGCTCGGCAGCCTCGAGAATTTGCAGCGCTGCCTGGGGATTACCACGAGCGGCCATGACGCGCGCCAGCCGAAGTTCCGCTACAAGGCTGATCTCCCCGGCGGGCGCCCTGGTCAATACCCAGCGAAGCTCCTCCTCGGCGGATTCAAGATCGCCCTCATTAATGGCAAGCCGCGCCAGGTGCATTGCCGCAAAAATGGCATAGCTGGAGTCGGGGTGATCGTTCTTCAGCCCTTCTGCCAGGTGTCGCATTGTCGTTAGCTGCGTATCGTCGTCTGCGTTCTGGGACGCCTGCAACATCTCATCGTAGCGCGCAGAAGCCACCTCGTTCTGCTCCTGTCGCTGTTCCTGCCAGGCCTGCCATCCGAAGCCGACTGCGAGGGCCAGGCCGACGGCTACCAGGGTGGAACGTCCGTTCTCGTCCCACCACTTACGCAGCGCTTCGACCTGCTCCTCTTCAGTTCGATATGTATCCACTAGTGTTCCCCGTGTTCGATCAATTCAGAAATTCGTGCGGGCAGTTCCGCAAATGCCACACTGCCCTGTTCGCCACCATCCCGCAGCGGCTTAAGACCGGCGTTGCCCGTTTCCAGTTCCCGTTCGCCGAGTATTACCGCGAAACTGGCGCCGCTCTTGTCAGCCTTTTTCATCTGGCTCTTGAAACTGCCGCCACCGCAGTGAACAGCCACTGCCAGCCCCGGCGTGGCACTGCGCAGGGATTCGGCAAGCCGGAAAGCCGCCAACTCCGCATCGGGCCCGACAGCCACGAAGTAGACATCTGCTGCCGCTGGTGCCGGTGGCGCTTGCTCCAGCGCCTGCATCATCAATACCAGCCTCTCCAGGCCCATGGCGAAGCCTGCAGCCGGTGTCGGCTTGCCACCCAACTGCTCAACCAGGGTATCGTAACGCCCACCGGCGCAGACAGTGCCCTGGGCACCCAGGGCGTCGGTGATCCATTCGAACACCGTGCGATTGTAGTAGTCCAATCCTCTGACCAGCCGTGGGTTGAGTCGGTATTCGATTCCATTGTCGTCCAGCAGTTCCTGCAGACGCTGGAAGTGGTCGCGGGATTCGCTATCCAGGTAATCCGGCAGCAGCGGCGCCGCTTCAAGCAGCGCCTGTGTGTTCTCGGATTTGCTATCCAGTATCCGCAGGGGATTTGAATCCAGCCGGCGCAGACTGTCCTCATCCAGCTGGTCGCGGTGGTCGTTCAGGTAGTCGACGAGTGCACTGCGGTAATCCGCCCGCGCCGTGGCATCGCCCAGTGAGTTCAGTTCCAGCTCCACCGCAGTATCGATGCCGAGACTGCGCCACAATCTAGCACTCAGCAGTATCAATTCCGCTTCAACATCTGCCGTCGCGGTACCAAATACCTCGACCCCGACCTGGTTGAACTGGCGCTGACGCCCCTTCTGGGGCCGCTCATAGCGGAACATGGGTCCGGCGTACCAGAGTTTTTGCTGGACATTGGCCAGGCCGTGCTGCAGAACTGCGCGAACACAGCCTGCCGTGCCCTCCGGACGCAGGGTGAGGCTCTCGTCGTTGCGGTCGGGAAAACTGTACATTTCCTTCTCGACGATATCCGTGACCTCGCCGATGGCGCGACTGAAAAGTGCCGTATGCTCGACTACCGGCAAGCGGATTTCCCGGTAGCCATAGCTATCCAGCACCTGTGCTGTACAGCGTTCGAGATGATGCCAAAGGTGGATCTCTTCGGGAAGAATATCGTTCATCCCGCGGATGGCGCGAATCTGGTTCAAGTTAGTTCCTATCAGGCCTTGGCTATCAGGTTTTCGGTCTCGGCCGAGCGAAAATCCTCGAGTTCGGCAGCGCGCTGGCGAATGACCTGCTCGAGATGATCGATAAAATCCTCGTTACTCACCTTGTGATCGGGCTCACCAGCGATATAGATGAGGTTGCTCGGCGTCGCCCCGGTCAGACCTACATCCGCCTCACGGGCTTCACCCGGACCGTTGACGATGCAACCGATAACCGCCACATCCATGGGAGTACGAATATCCTCGAGCCGCTGCTCCAGGGTGTTCATGGTCTTGATCACGTCAAAGTTCTGCCGCGAACAACTGGGGCAGGCAATGAAATTGATGCCGTTGGTGCGCAGTTTCAGGCTCTTCAGTATCTCGAAGCCCACCTTGACCTCTTCTACCGGGTCTGCGGCCAGGGAGACCCTGATCGTATCGCCGATGCCGTCCATTAACAGCATGCCCAGCCCAACCGAGGATTTCACGGTACCGCCGCGCAAGCCCCCTGCCTCGGTAATCCCGAGATGTAAGGGTTGCTCGATCTGCCTGGCGATGAGCCGATAGGCTTCCACCGCCATGAAAACCTCCGAGGCTTTCACGCTCAACTTGAAATCCTGGTAATCGAGCTTGTCGAGGATATCGACGTGCCGCATGGCGGACTCGACCAGGGCCTCGGCAGTAGGCTCACCGTACTTGCGCTGCAGGTCCTTACCCAGGGAGCCGGCATTGACCCCGATGCGTATGGGAATACCCTTGTCGCGGCAACTGTCTACCACCGCTCTTACTTTGTCGTCCCGCCCAATGTTCCCCGGGTTGATCCGCAGGCAATCGACGCCGTATTCGGCAACCTGCAGGGCAATTTTGTGATCGAAATGTATATCGGCCACCAGGGGCACTTCTACCCTGGCGCGTATCTGCTTGAAGGCCTCGGCGGCGTCCATGCTGGGTACCGAAACTCGCACGATGTCAGCACCCGCATCGGCGATCGCCTGGATCTGCGCCACTGTCGCAGCCACGTCACAGGTTTCGGTATTGGTCATACTCTGTACGCTGATGGGCGCATCGCCACCCACGGCAACGGAACCCACATGGATCTGGCGCGAGCGGCGGCGCTTGATAGGCGATTCGGTATTCACGGGTCACCCACGCTGAAACGCACCAGCACACGACCCGGCCGGGTGCGAATTGGGAAGGGCTCACCTTCATAGCGCATCTGGACAACGCTGGCGTCACCCAGCAGTACCTGGAAGGGAGGAACACCACTTAACTGGAATACATCACCGTCGGTGCGTAAATCGGCGTAGATCAGTTCCTCGTTGCCATCCCGAACCTCCACCCAGCAGTCGCCATTGAAGCTGAATTCCAACTGGCTCAAAAGTGCCTGATCAGCACTGCTCTCGAGGATGTCCAGTTCGAGTGACTCGCTTGCTGGTTCCACGCTGAAATCGTCTGGGACTTCATCGTCTTCCAGCGCCACAGCAACTGCAGCCACCTCTACCGGGGCAGGCGCGGCTTCGCTGAGCTCCGGCTCCTCCGCCAGGGCTTCGGGCTCGAGGGCGGGCTCTGGTTCGGTTTCGATTTCCGGCTCCGGTTCAGGTTCAGGCTCATCGTCGACCGGCGTTTCACTGGCGGTCTCCACCGGCGTTGGTACCGGTCTCGGGCGCTCACGGGAACTGTCTTCCTGGGTCCACCACAGGCCGACAACCACCAGCAGTGCGACCACTATTCCGGCCACAATTGTGCGACCGCTTCCACTGCCCGAGCTTGCGGACCCATTGCCGCCCTTTCCGCCCTCGCCGTCATAAGCGGAGGGCTGCAATGTCTCGTAGGCGGCGATTATTTCGTCCTCCGACAGCCCAACCTGCCGTGCATAGGCACGCAGATAACCCCGCACAAAAGCATCGCCGCGCAACTGGTCGAATCGGTTTTCCTCGACGGATTTTACGTAGCTGGGCATCCAATTGAGGCGGTCGCCGGGTGTCTGCACAGACTCGGTTTGAGACTCAGAGCTCTCCACTTTGCAATGCTCTCTCGTAAGCCTGGTACTCGGCGGACTTGGGATACAGGTTGCGCAGGGCCAGGGCATAGCTGGCCTGTGCGTCTGCATTCTGCAATTCATGGGCCAGCCGTATGCCGAGCCACAGCGCCCGTGCTGACTGGCGCCGCGTGACCACACGATAGGTTGCCAGGTGGCGTTCCGCGGCCAGCCAGTTGCGCCTCTCGAATTCAATGCTGGCAAGCTCCAGCAGCGCTATACGGTTGGTCCGGTCCATGGCCAGGGCCCGAGTAAAGGCTTGCCGGGCCCCGTCCTGCTCTTCCAGGCGCAGGCGACAGAGGCCGAGATTAATAAACGCCTGGGTGCGCGACTCGTAGAGGGTATCCTTGACCACGACCTCTAGCTGGGCTTCGGCTTCCCGGTAACGACCCTGGGAGTATAGAAAGGCGGCGTAGTTGTTGCGCGCCCGCGAAAAAGGCCGCTGCAGGGAGATGGCCTTGCGGAAACTTTCTTCGGCGAGTTCGTACTCTCCGGTTGACTGGTAGACCAGGGCAAAAGCCTCGTGCACCTCCGGGTTGTCGGGATCGATGTCCTGGGCAATTTTGAGATTGCGTTTGGCGTCTTCCCAGTTCTGTTCACCGATGTAACTGCGGGCCAGTTGCACGCGGGTCTTCAGGGCCTCTTCCGGTGAGGCCTCGGCGGTGAAGACTCTGCCCTCCTGGGTCACGCAGGCAAGCAGTCCCCCGGCCATCACGGCCAGGACCAAAACACGCAGAATATTCCTGATCATCAGCCCCACTTGAGTACCTGCTCTTCGTCCTTGCGTCTGTAGCGCTCGCTGCGCCGGGTCCTGTCCACTACCTGGCCGACCAATTGCCCGCAGGCGGCATCGATATCGTCGCCTCTCGTCGTGCGCACCGTAACAATGTAGCCCGCGTCCACCAGCACCTGCCAGAAGCGTGACACCGCGTTACCGCTGGGTCGCCGATAATCCGATTGTGCAAATGTATTGAATGGAATCAAATTTATTTTACAGGGGAATCCCCGCAGCAACTCAGCCAACTCCCGTGCCTGCTCCGGTTGATCGTTGACACCGGCAATGAGCGTGTACTCCACGGTCACGACGCGCTTCTTGTCGGACTGGTGATCCAGGTAATTACGGCAGCTCTCCAGCAACATGGCAATCGGGTATTTGCGGTTGATCGGCACCAACTCATTGCGCAGCTCATCATTGGGAGCGTGCAGCGACACAGCGAGGGAGACCTCACTGACCTCTGCCAGTCGATCCAGTGCCGGCACGACACCCGACGTACTGAGGGTGACCCGACGCTTGGAAATTCCGTAGGCGAGATCTTCGAGCATGAGATCCATGGCATCGACCACATTGTCGAAGTTCATGAGTGGTTCACCCATTCCCATCATGACCACATTGGTCACCTTGCGGCCCTTGCCGTTCTGGAAGGCGTCGTAGGACTTCAACGCCAGCCATAGCTGGCCGACGATCTCCGCGGCGCTCAGGTCCCGTTGGAAACCCTGTTTGCCGGTCGAGCAAAAACTGCAGTCCAGGCTGCAGCCGACCTGCGATGACACACACAGGGTGCCACGGTCCCCGTCCGGTATGAACACAGTTTCCACAAGACCGCCGCCGTCCACCCGGATAGCCCACTTGCGCGTACCATCCTCGGAATCCTGCTGGCTCACGACTTCCGGCGGTCGAATCTCCGCTACCTGGTCCAGCTTTTCGCGCAGGGCTTTACCGAGATTGGTCATCTCCGCAAAGGAGTCGACGCCGGCGTGGTGCATCCACTTCAGGACCTGTTGCGCACGAAAGGGCTTCTCACCCATCTCGACAAAGAAGGCCTGCAGTTTTGCCAGTGGCAATCCGAGCAGGTTAACGCGCGCAACAGTCATCGACAGCGTCTCCTAGCGGGAGCAGATCTCGGCGGCCGAGAAGAAGTAGTCGATTTCACGGGCCGCCGATTCCGGTGAATCGGAGCCGTGCACCGCGTTGGCGTCGATAGACTGGGCGAAATCCGCCCGGATGGTACCCGCTTCCGCTTCCTGGGGATTGGTTGCGCCCATCAGCGCACGGTTCTTGGCAACCGCGTCTTCACCTTCCAGCACCTGGACCACAACGGGTCCGGAGGTCATGAACTCGATCAGTGCCGGGAAGAAGGGGCGCTCCTTGTGCTCGGCATAAAACCCGCCGGCGTAGTCCTCGTCGAGTTGCAGCATCTTGGCGGCAACAATGCGCAGGCCGTTCTGCTCAAACCGGCTATAGATTTCGCCGATGACATTCTTGGCAACGGCATCAGGTTTTACGATGGACAGGGTGCGTTCAACAGCCATTTAAATTTCTCCGTAACAAATATAAAGACCCCTGGCAGCGCCGCATTGCGGAGCCGCCCGGAGCCACATAAATAAACCGCGCAATTATAAAGAGTTTGGCCTCGGCTTGCACCCTAATTCGGGCAAAAAGGTCACATACTTTGGCAATAAAATCAGTGGCTTAGGCGGACTTCTGCGAAAGCCTCAAAACCACGTCCCGGAGCTGGTTCGCCGCGTAATCCACTTCTTCTTCGGTGGTGAATCGACCGAAGGTGAAACGCAGGGAGCTGTGTGCCAGTTCATCGTCCAGGCCCATGGCACTAAGCACATAGGATGGCTCCACGCTGGCCGAGGTGCAGGCGGAGCCGGTCGATACCGCGAGGTCCTTGAGAGCCATCAACAGGGTTTCTCCCTCTACCCCGGCTACGCTCAGGTTGAGGGTTCCCGGCAGCCTGGCCTCCTCGTCCCCGTTTACCCTGATCGATGGCAGATCACGGAGAGCGTCGCGAAAACGGTTTCTCAGGGCCAGGATACGCGGCTCCTCCCGGGATAGCTCATCCCTGGCGATGCGGGCAGCCTCCCCCATCCCCACGATCTGGTGGGTCGCGAGTGTACCGGAACGCATGCCGCGCTCGTGGCCACCGCCGTGGATTTGCGCCTCCAGCCTGACCTGGGGAGAACGCCGCACAAACAGGGCGCCCATACCCTTGGGCCCATACATTTTGTGGGCGGAGAGGGACACCAGGTCGAGATCCATGGCTCGCACGTCCAGGGCGATTTTGCCGGCACTCTGGGCCGCATCCGTGTGAAACAGAATATTCCTGGCATGAGCCACTGCCGCGATAGCTGCAATATCATTGACCACGCCGGTCTCGTTATTGGCGTGCATGATGCTGACCAGCACCGTATCGTCGCGGAGTGCACCTGCCACTGCCTCCGGGCTGGTCTGGCCATTGGATTCCGGCGCCAGGAAGGTGACCTCAAAGCCCTCTTGCTGCAGATGATGGCAGCTGTCCAGAACCGCCTTGTGCTCGATGGCCGATGTCACTATATGTTTGCCCCTGGCGCGCAGCGCATGAGCGACACCCTTCAGTGCCAGGTTGTCGGATTCGGTGGCACCGCTGGTCCAGACAATCTCCCGGGGGTCTGCGTTGATCAGCTCGGCCACGTTGCGCCGGGCCTCCTCTACTGCCTCCTCGGCTTTCCAGCCATAGAGGTGAGAACGTGACGCCGGGTTGCCGAAATTCCCCTCCAGGGACAGGCACTCGGTCATTTTCTCCGCCACCCGGGGGTCAACCGGCGTGGTCGCTGAGTAATCGAGGTAGATAGGTTTACGCATACCGCATTATACCGTGTTGGGGGCTACTGTTTCCGTATCGAATTCTGGGTCTCGGTGAGAATGCCGCGCAGGATATTCAACTCCATTTCATCCAGACGCACGCGGCTGTAGAGGCGCCTCAGTCGCGCCATCAGCTGCCGCGGCGCAGCCGGGTCGAGGAAATCAATTTCTACCAGGGTCTGCTCCAGGTGTTCGTAGAAACGCTCCATATTTTCAGCGGTGCTGAAAGGTGCATCCCAGTCCTCATCCTCCCGCTCCGGCAGCTGGCCTTCCAATTCGAGCATGCGCAACTCGTAGACAACGATCTGCACCGCCATTGCGAGATTGAGACTGGTGTAGTCCTCGTGGGTGGGCACATGCAGGTGCAGGTTACAGGCCTGCAACTCCTCGTTCGTCAGTCCGCGATCCTCACGTCCGAATACGATGGCTACCTGTTCATCACGCGCCCGGGCCTGCAGGGCCCGTTCGGCGCAGCGGCGCGGGTCCAACACCGGCCATGGGATGCGCCGGCCCCGGGCACTGGTGCCGATAACCAGCTGGCAGTCGGCGATCGCCTCATCAAGCGAGCCCACCACACGGGCGGATTCGAGAATGCCGCTAGCGCCGGCAGCGCGCCAATCGGCTTCCTTGTCCGGGAATCGTGCCGGTGCGACCAGGCACAGGTCCCTGCACCCCATGTTTTTCATGGCACGGGCGACGCCCCCGATATTGCCGGGGTGGCTTGTATTGACGAGAACGATACGAACGCTGGACATTGTTGGCAGAGCAATTCCCTGGGGCGCGAAGTGTACCAGTTTTGCTATAATCGCGCGCCTCTCCACACTCAGAACAAGGGATTCCAATGGAGCCGATGAGTAACATCGCCCTTCGCGCCGCCCGCAAGGCCGGTGAGTTGATAGCGCGAGCCACAGATGACCTGGACCGGATCGACGTGGAATCCAAGAGCGCCAATGACTTCGTGTCGGAGGTGGACCGCAGCGCCGAGCGCGAAATCATCTACCAGCTCAGCAAGGCTTACCCCGATCACGCCTTTCTCGGCGAAGAAAGCGGCGTCAGCGGTAACGAGGAATCCGAGTACCGCTGGATCATCGATCCGCTGGATGGCACCACCAACTTTATTCGCGGTATTCCCCACTTCGCAGTGTCCATTGCCTGCGAGTACCGGGGCAAGATCGAGCACGGGGTCATCGTCGACCCGATTCGGCGGGAGGAGTTTGTCGCCAGCCGCGGACGCGGCGCCCAGCTCAACGGTCGCCGTATCAGGGTCAGCAAGTTAACCAGCCTGGAAGGCGCCCTGCTCGGCACCGGCATTCCCTTTCGCGAGCGGCAGACCGAACACATGTCTGCCTATACCCAGAGCCTGGAAGCACTGGCTGCCAATTCAGCCGGGATTCGCCGGGCGGGGGCGGCCGCCCTGGACCTGGCCTACGTCGCCGCCGGTCGCCTGGATGCCTTCTCGGAAATCGGGCTGGCACCCTGGGATATTGCCGCCGGTGCCCTGATGGTGCGCGAAGCGGGCGGTCTGGTTGCCGATTTCAACGGCGGTGAAGATTTCCTGGACAACGGCAACGTGGTCTGCGGCAACCCGAAGTGCTTCAAGGCGGTGCTACAGGTAACGAAACCGCTGCTGGGGCATATCTGACACCGCCATCACCATAGACGATCAGGGCATATCGTCGAGCTCGGCCCCTTCCTTGACCGGGATCATCAGGTCTTCCTTGCTGATGCCCAGCATCAGCAGGCTGTTGGCAGCCACGTAGATCGACGAGTAGGTACCGATTATCACACCTACGATCAGCGCGACGGCGAATCCGTGGATCATATCGCCACCAAAAACGGCCAGGGCAACCAGCACCAGCAACGTTGTAAACGAGGTCACCAGGGTTCTCGCCAGGGTTTCAGTCAGCGATACATTGATGACGTGCTCCGGTTCACCCTTGCGTATCTTGCGGAAATTCTCGCGGATACGGTCCGACACCACGATGGTGTCATTGAGGGAATAACCGATCACCGCCAGTAGCGCCGCCAGCACGGTCAGGTCAAATTCGATCCCAAGCAGGGAGAAGAAACCGAGGGTAATCAGCACGTCGTGCGCCAGGGCCACCACCGCTCCCACCGAGAACTTCAGCTGGAAGCGGAAGGCGACGTAGAGCATTACCAGGCCGAGGGCCAGCAACATAGCGAGACCGCCCTGCTCCCTCAGCTCGTCGCCCACCTGGGGGCCGACAAACTCGATGCGGCGCAGCTCCACGGATCCCGAATAGGCCGATTGCAACAACTCCAGCAGGCGCCCGCCATCCTTGTCGGAATAACCCTGTGGCAGGCGAATAAGCACATCACGATCGGAACCGAAGCTCACCACTACTGCCCGCTCAAAGCCACCGGTTTCCAAAGTAGCGCGGATTTCCTGCAGGGGTGCAGTCTCACTGTAGTGTACTTCCACCAGCGTGCCGCCGGTGAAATCCAGCCCCCAGTTCAGCTGCTGGTAGGACAGCGAACCGATCGCTACCAGCAACAGGATGGCAGAGAAGACTGTGGCCAGGCGCCGCTGGCCCATGAAATTGATGGTCTTCATAAGAATCTACCCGATGGAGAGGCGCTCAACGTTGCGCCCCCCGTAAACAAGGTTAACCAGGGCACGGGTGCCCATGATGGCGGTGAACATGGAGGTAACGATGCCGATAGACAAGGTCACGGCAAAACCTTTAACCGGGCCGGTGCCTACAGCATAGAGAATCAGGGCCACCAGCAGGGTTGTGATTTTTGCGTCGAGAATGGTCACGACCGCGCGCTGGAAACCCGAGTGTATGGCCATTTGCGGCGAAAGACCGCCGCGCAACTCCTCACGAATGCGGGCAAATATGAGCACATTTGCGTCCACCGCCATACCCACGGTTAGCACGATCCCGGCGATGCCGGGCAGGGTCAGCGTTGCCCCGAGAATGGACATGAAAGAGATCAGCAATACCAGGTTACAGCTCAGCGCCACCACCGCGGCGATGCCGAATACCCTGTAATAGAGCAGCATAAATACAACCACCAGCAGCAAACCGATCTGCACCGATGTCACACCCTTGGCGATGTTCTCGGCGCCCAGTGACGGTCCCACGGTACGCTCCTCGACAAAATCCATGGGTGCCGCCAGCGCACCGGCCCGCAGCAGCAGGGCCAGTTCCGAGGCTTCCTGGCTACTGTCCAGCCCGGTGATCTGGAACTGGGCCGGCAGTGCCGACTGGATCACCGGCGCCGTGATCACCTTCTTTTCGTCGTAGGGAATTTTCTCGATGATCTCCTCGCCGTCCGGCCCGGTGCTGTAACGGGTCCTGGTCTTGCGTTCGATAAACAGCACGCCCATGCGCCGCTTGATGTTGTTGCGGGTGGACCGGTGCATCAGCGCCCCACCCTCGCTATCGAGCGTGATGTTCACATTGGGCTGGCCATTCTGGTCAAAGCTGGCCTGGGCATTGGTCACGCGCTCACCGGTCACAATGACATCGCGCTCCAGCCACTCGCTGGCCCCCGCTCGATCCTCGCTGCGGTACTGGAACTCCTGGCGACTGGAAAGCGGCGCATCGGCGGTCGCAACCAGGCGGAACTCGAGATTAGCGGTCTTGCCGAGAATACGCTTGGCCTCGGCGGTATCCTGGATGCCCGGCAGTTCCACCACGATTCGATTGCGGCCCTGGGGCTGCACCAGCGGCTCTGAAACACCGAGCTCATTGACCCGGTTGCGCAGGGTGGTCAGGTTCTGGTTGACGGCATAGCTGCGTATTTCCTGCCGCATGGCATCGGAAATTGAGGCGGTAAACGTGAATTCGCTGTCGCTGTCCTCACCCCGCTGCAGCACCAGCTCCGGAAACCGCTCGCGCATGGCGTCGTAGCCGGTTTCGCGCTGTGCGAGGGTTTTGAAGCGCCCGAGAACATAGCTCTCATCTTCCAGGTTGATAAAACCCCGCACTCCTTTTTCCCGCATCAGCTTCTTGATCGAGCTGGTATAGAACTCGATGCGGCGCAGCACCGCGGCATCGACATCCACCTCCAGATTGAAATGCACCCCACCACTGAGGTCAAGGCCCAGCTTCATCGGTTGTGCACCGTAATCGCTGAGCCAGGCGGGCGTGGTCGGCGCCAGGTTGAGTGCCACAATATAGCCATCACCCAGGGCGCGCTGGATAGCGCGCTGGGCCCGAAGCTGGTCTTCGCGGTCACGCAGGCGAATCAGGCCGGCGCGGCCCTTGTCTTCTACCTCGGCACCAAAATAGTCGAAACCATTTTCATCCAGGCTGTCGGTCGCGCGCCTCAACACAGTATCCGTTACCAGCGCGGCACTGCTCTCGCCGCTGATCTGCAGGGCCGGATCCGGGGTGTAGAGATTGGGTGCTGCATAAAAGAAGCCGAGCATGACGATGCCCAGCAACAGCAGGTATTTCCACAGGGGATATTTATTTAGCATGGTTTACTCGAAAAAAAGATGCGCCATTATAATTGAATGACTTTCCTGAACAAGCGCAGTCGGCTAGCTCAGCTTACCCAGCAGCGGGCATTGCGGAACAGTCGCATCCAGGCGCCGTCCTCGCCCCATTCCCCGGGTGCCCAGGAACACTGCAGGGCCCGGAAAACGCGCTCGGGGTGGGGCATCATGATGGTGGCTCGACCGTCAGCGCTGGTCAGACCTGTAATACCTGCCGGTGAACCATTCGGATTGGCGGGATAGAGCCGCGCCGGGGCCAGGTGGTTGTCGATAAAGCGCAATGCCACCTGGCCGCTCTCCTCGATCGCGGCCCGGTCGGTCTCGCCGAGAAACTCGGCCCGTCCTTCCCCGTGGGCCACCGCGATTGGCATATGAGATCCCTGCATGCCCTGCAGCAGGATGGAGGCGCTGGATTCTACGCGCACCAGCGACAGGCGTGCCTCGAACTGTTCGGAGCGATTGCGCACAAAGCGCGGCCACTGTTCCGCACCGGGTATCAATTCTTTCAGGTTGGATACCATCTGGCAGCCGTTGCAAACCCCCAGGGTGAAGCTGTCCTGCCGCGCGAAAAATTCACTGAACTGGTCACGCAGGGACGCGTTGAACAGCACACTCTTGGCCCAGCCCTCGCCGGCACCAAGTACGTCACCGTAGGAAAAACCGCCGCAGGCCGCCAGCCCCTTGAATTCCGCCAGGCTGAATCGCCCGCTGAAGAGATCGCTCATGTGCACGTCGAAGGCTGCGAACCCGGCACGGGTAAAAGCGGCCGCCATCTCAACGTGGCCATTGACCCCCTGCTCCCGCAGCACTGCGATCTGCGGGCGCGCGCCGGTCCCGATCATGGGCGCAGCAATATCCTCGGCCGGATCGTAAGTCAGCTCTGCACTGAGGCCGGGATCGTCCCCATCCAGAGCGGCAAACTCCTCTTCGGCGCAGGCCGGGTTATCGCGCAAAGACTGAATACGGTAGGAGGTCTCCGCCCAGGTTTTGTGCAAGTCGCTGCGGCTCGCAGACAAAACCTCGTTACCACCCCGACTGATTCGGAACACGTCGCCCTCGTGCGCAGAGCCCAGCGCGTGGATGCAGTCGCCGAGTCCGAGCTCCCCGGCCCGCTCGATGACAGCATCGGCAGCTTCTGCCCTTACCTGCAGCACCGCGCCCGCCTCCTCGTTAAACAATACGGCCAGGTCGTCTTCGCCCAATGCAGCTATATCCACATCCAAGCCGCAATGTCCGGCAAATGCCATCTCCGCCAGACAGGTGATCAGACCTCCGTCTGAGCGGTCGTGATAGGCCAGCAGGCCCTCTTCAGCCAGCAGCTCCTGTACCAGCTGGAAAAATGCCGCCAACGATTCGGGGGCTTCAAGGTCAGGCACTTCGGATCCCACCTGGCCGAACACCTGGGCCAGGGCGGAACCGCCGAGGCGGCAGCGGCCGGCGCCCAGATCAAGTACCAGCAGGGCGTTGTCTGTCGCGCACTGCAATTGCGGCGTCACGGTTCTGCGGACATCCACCACCGGGCTGAAAGCAGAAACAATCAGTGAAACCGGCGCAGTCACCGACTTGTCAGCACCCTGGTCACTCCAGGAGGTACGCATGGACATCGAGTCCTTACCGACTGGAATAGTAATACCGAGGGCAGGACAGAATTCCATGCCCACCGCCTGTACCGTATCGAAGAGAACCGCATCTTCACTACCGTGACCCGCGGCGCACATCCAATTGGCCGATAGCTTGATATGTTCCAGCTTTTCGATCTGCGCCGCGGCAATATTGGTAATTGCTTCTGCAATCGCCATACGGCCCGATGCGGGACCGTTGACCAGCGCCAGTGGCGTGCGCTCGCCCATCGACATGGCCTCCCCGGCGCAGGAATCGTAGGCAACGGTGGTAACGGCGCAGTCGGCCACCGGCACCTGCCAGGGCCCAACCATCTGGTCCCGGTGTACCATGCCGGTGACGGTGCGGTCGCCGATAGTGATCAGGAAGCTCTTGCTCGCCACTGCGGGCAGACGCAACACCCGCTGCAGCGCCTCGTCAATCTCCATTCCGGAGCGATCCAGCGGCAGATCAGTACTCGCGGGCCGGTCCGCTTCGCGATGCATCCGCGGCGGCTTACCGAACAAAACCGACATGGGAAGATCGACCGCTGCCTCTCCAAACTGCCGGTCTGTGAGTTCGATATGCAGTTGCTCAGTCGCCTCTCCCACTACTGCCCAGGGGCAGCGCTCGCGCTCGCAGATTTCTGCGAAACGCGCCATGTCCGCTGTTTCGACTGCCATCACGTAGCGTTCCTGTGCCTCGTTGCACCAGATTTCAAGCGGCGACATGCCAGGCTCGTCGTTCGGCACGTCGCGCAGCTCGAAGCGACCGCCACGGCCGCCATCCTTGACCAGTTCCGGGAACGCATTGGACAAGCCACCGGCACCAACATCGTGAATGAAGGCAATCGGGTTCGTCTCCCCCAGCTGCCAGCAGCGGTCGATGACTTCCTGGCAGCGGCGCTCAATCTCCGGGTTCTGACGTTGCACGGATGCGAAATCCAGATCCTCGGCGCTGTCACCGCTGGCCATAGAGGATGCCGCGCCGCCACCGAGGCCGATCAACATGGCGGGGCCGCCGAGCACCACCAGCTGGGCACCCACGGGTATGTCGCCCTTTTCGACGTGCTCGGCGCGGATATTGCCGTAACCGCCGGCGATCATAATTGGCTTGTGGTAACCGCGTACCTCGCCTGCAAATTCCAGCTCGTAGCTGCGGAAATACCCGCAGAGATTGGGGCGCCCGTACTCGTTATTGAAAGCGGCTCCGCCGATTGGCCCGTCGATCATGATATCCAGTGCCGACACGATGCGGCCGGGCTTGCCGTAGTGCTGCTCCCAGGCCTGTTCGAAACCGGGGATTCTCAGGTTGGAGACGGAGAAGCCGGTCAGTCCCACCTTGGGCTTCGAACCGCGGCCAACCGCGCCCTCATCACGTATTTCACCGCCGGAACCCGTGCCTGCACCCGGAAAGGGGGCAATAGCAGTCGGGTGATTGTGGGTCTCCACCTTCATCAGCAGGTGCACCGGTTCGGTGGAATAGCCGTACTCGGCGCTGCCCGGATCCGGGTAGAAGCGCCCGGCAACTGTGCCCTCCACCACCGCGGCATTGTCGGAGTACGCCGACAGTACCTGGCTGCCCGATTGCTCGTGGGTATTGCGGATCATCTGGAACAGGGAATGCTCCGCTGCCTTGCCGTCGATGGTCCAGCTGGCGTTGAATATCTTGTGGCGACAGTGTTCCGAATTGGCCTGGGCGAACATCATCAGCTCAACATCGTTGGGGTTGCGCTGCAGCTCCGCAAAGCTCTCCACCAGGTAATCAATCTCGTCCTCCGCCAGGGCCAGACCGAGGGACTGGTTGGCCTCTGCCAGTGCCTGGCGCCCACCGCCGAGCACATCGACAGAGGTCATGGGCCGCGGTTCTGCGTGCTCGAAAAGTGGTGCGGCCTGAGCGAAGTCATCGACCACGGTTTCAACCATGCGATCGTGGAGGACAGCCGCGATCGCCTCACGCAGTGCCCCGTCCGCGTTTTCCGGGAGAGGCACCCAGTAGGCAGTGCCGCGCTCGACCCGGCGCACCTGCTTGAGACCGCAGTTGTGGGCGATATCGGTAGCCTTGCTGGACCAGGGCGAGATGGTGCCGAAACGGGGCAGGACAAAGAACAAACTGCCCTCTCCAGCGCCCTCTTCCTGCCGCGGGCCATACTCCAGCAGACGCTCCATAAGGGCCTGCGCGTCGCCCTCGAGGTCCCCGTCGGCATCGACAAGATGGATAAAAGCGCTGGAAACCGGTCCGATTGCGGGGTCGAGGGTATGAAGTTTTTGCTGAAGTTTACTGAGCCTGAAATCCGATAGAGCTGCTGCGCCACGCAGGATATGCATGCTTGGAATCGCCTTTTTGGGCCAGGTTGGTCGGGGGGGTTGAAAACGCGGTATTGTACTTGATTTGCTATGCCGGCGTTAGCGTCGGCGGTGTAATTTTCTCCATTTTGTGGACAGGCGCGGGAACGATAGAATAAGCCCATGACTCTTCAACAGGTCGGCCGCCTGCTACTGGCGGCCGGCTGTATCGCCTGCCTGGCCGGCTGTATGGGCCCGGACTCCCTCGGCCGCATAAAGGAGCGGGGGGAACTGATCGTTGCCAGCCGCAACGGACCCACAACCTATTTTACCGACAAGGGTGAAGCAGCCGGCTTCGAGTATGCGCTCAGCCAGATGTTCGCCGATGAACTGGGCGTAGAGCTACGCATAGAGGCGCAGCACAATATCTCCGATATTATGCTGTCCGTGCGCCGCCGCCAGGTTGATTTTGCCGCTGCCGGCCTGACGGTAACGGCCCAGCGCCAGGAGGAGTTCGAGTTCTCCCACCCCTATTATGAAATCGAGCCCCAGATCATCTACGTTTCCGGGACCAGCAGGCCGCGAAAGGTCGAAGACCTCTACGGCGGACGGCTGGTCACCATGGCAGACAGCAGTCACGCGGAGACAATGGCAAGGCTGCGGCAGGACTACCCGGAACTGGAGTGGCACGAAATCAAGGATGTTGAGCCCCTGGACCTGCTGGACATGGTCAACACCGGCGCCGCCACCTACGCGGTCGTGGATTCCAACGAATTTGTCGCCAACCGCAGTTTCTACCCGAAGCTGCGCGTGGGCTTCAATCTCAGCACCCCGGAGACCCTGGCCTGGTTGTTTATGCCCGGGGAAGACAACCTGCGACTGAAGCACCGGGCAGACAGTTTCCTGGAAAGGGTCAGCGCCGATGGCAGCCTGGACCAGCTCAAGGAACAGCACTTCGGTCACGCCCACGGCGTCACCCAGGTCGATTCCCAGACCTTCAGCCGGCGCATGCGCAAACGCCTGCCCAAGTACGAGGAACTTATCCGGGAAGTCGCCGACGAGTACCAGTTGGACTGGCATATGCTGGCGGCCATCGCCTACCAGGAATCTCACTGGAACCCCTATGCGCGCTCGCCGACCGGCGTGCGCGGTATGATGATGCTGACCCTGAATACCGCCCGGGAGATGAATGTCGACAATCGACTGGATCCGAGCCAGAGCCTGCGCGGCGGTGCCCGCTACTTCAAGAAAATCAAACGCCTGCTACCGGCGGATATCGAGGAACCGGATCGCACCTGGTTTACGCTGGCGGCCTACAATATCGGTCGCGGCCACCTGGAGGACGCCAGGATTATCACCGAGCGCCAGGGCGGCGACCCGGATCGCTGGGTCGATGTCAAACAGCGGCTGCCGCTACTGCAGCGCAGCAAGTACTACCGGGGCACGAAACACGGCTATGCACGTGGTTCTGAGCCGGTCACCTACGTCAAAAACATTCGCCACTATTACAATATCCTGGCCTGGCAGGACATCAGCAAAAACCGCCCTGCGCCACCGGTTGCGGCGGAGGAGTACCTGCCGGAAATTCTCAAGTCGGCAGAACTTTCGGCCCTGTAGATAGCTGCATTAACGCCGGGCCTTGAAAAACGCCTGCAATCTCGCCGCGCTATCCTCTGCCAGCACCCCTTCGTCCCAACTGACACGGTGGTTGTAATAGTCCGCATCCAGGGCATTGGCCCGGCTGCAGACCACCCCTGCCTTCGGTTCGCGCGCCGCAAATACCAGCCGCTCCACCCGGGCATGGACCAGGGCGCCTACGCACATGGTGCAGGGCTCCAGGGTTACGTAAAGGGTCGAACCCGGCAGTCGATAATTGCCCGCGCGACGGGCCGCATCGCGCAGGGCCACACATTCGGCATGGGCGGTAGGATCCGCGGCGGAAATCACCTGGTTCCAGCCCTCGCCGATAATTTCTCCGTCGCGCACCAGCACAGCCCCTACCGGCACTTCCTCATGCTCGGCGGCGTGGTCGGCCAGCTCCAGGGCCCGACGCATGAAGTCGCTGTCGCTGCTCATTCCCACTCGATGGTGGCGGGCGGTTTACTCGAGATATCGTAGGTCACCCGGGATACGCCGGAGATCTCGTTGATGATGCGGTTGGAGACGCGCTCCAGCAGTTCATAAGGCAAGTGCGCCCAGCGCGCGGTCATAAAGTCTACGGTTTCCACCGCCCGCAGGGCGATCACGTACTCGTAGCGGCGGCCATCGCCGACCACGCCAACGGACTTGACCGGCAGGAAGACCGCAAAGGCCTGGCTGGTCTTGTGGTAATAGTCTGCCGCATGCAATTCCTCGATGAAGATTGCATCGGCCTCACGCAGCAGGTCGGCGTACTCTTTCCTGACCTGACCCAGGATACGCACGCCGAGACCGGGGCCGGGGAATGGGTGACGGTAAACCATGTCGTAGGGCAGCCCCAGTTCGAGGCCGATCTGCCGTACCTCATCCTTGAACAGTTCCCGCAGGGGCTCCACCAGCTCCATCGTCATGTCCTCGGGGAGACCCCCTACATTGTGATGGGACTTGATGACATGGGCCTTGCCGGTCTTGGCGCCGGCCGACTCGATCACGTCAGGGTAGATAGTTCCCTGGGCGAGCCACTTGACGTCTTCGAGCCGGGAGGCCTCTTCGTCAAACACCTCGATGAAGGTATTGCCGATAATCTTGCGCTTTTGCTCCGGGTCGGCCACGCCTTCCAGCTTGCCCAGGAACAACTCCTCCGCATCGCTGCGAATAACCTTCACACCCATGTTCTTGGCAAACATATCCATGACCTGCTCGCCTTCGTTCTTGCGCAGCAGACCGTTGTCAACGAACACGCAGGTCAGCTGGTCACCGATAGCCCGGTGCAACAGGGCCGCCACCACCGAGGAATCGACTCCGCCGGACAGGCCCAGCAAAACCTTGTCGCTGCCCACGGTTTCCTGCACCCGCGAGATGGCGTCCTCGACGATATTCGCCGGTGTCCACAGTACGTCGCAGGCGCAGAGCTCAAGTACGAAATGCTCGTAGATGCGCTTGCCCTGCAACGTATGGGTAACTTCCGGGTGAAACTGGATCCCGTATAAGGGCTTCTCGGGGTCGTACATGCCGGCAATCGGGCAGGTGTCGGTCTCGGCCATCAGCTCGAAGCCAGGCGGCAGTTCGGTAACCTTGTCTCCGTGACTCATCCAGACGTCGAGCAGGCCGCGGCCATCGGCGTCGACATGGTCCTTGATATCGTGCAACAGGCCCGGCTTGTCGGTGACGCGAATCTGGGCGTAGCCGAACTCGCTGATATCCGAACCTTCCACTTTACCGCCGAATTGCTCGGCCATGGTCTGCATGCCATAGCAAATACCAAGCACCGGCACACCCAGCTCAAAAACCAGCTCCGGTGCCCGGGGCGACTCACTGGCTGCCACGGACTCCGGCCCACCTGAGAGGATGATCCCCCGTGGCTGGAATTCCCGGATCTCATCGTCACTGATGTCCCAGGCGCGAATCTCACTGAAAACACCGACTTCGCGCACTCGCCGCGCGATAAGCTGGGTGTATTGGGAACCGAAATCCAGGATCAGGATTTTCTGGGAATGGATGTCACTCATAAATTATCGTACAGGATAATTCGGCGCTTCCTTGGTGATGGAAACGTCGTGTACGTGGCTCTCGCTCATACCGGCGGTGGTCACCCGCATGAATTCGGGTTTGGTGCGCATGGTTTCGATATTGTCGCTGCCGGTATAACCCATGGCCGAACGCAGGCCGCCCATCATCTGGTGGATGATTGCCGCGACGGGCCCCTTGTAGGGCACGCGGCCCTCGATACCTTCCGGGACCAGTTTCTCCGCGCCCTTGGCGGCGTCCTGGAAATAGCGGTCGCTGCTGCCCTGGGTCTGTGCCATGGCACCAAGAGAGCCCATACCCCGGTAAGACTTGTAGGTGCGGCCCTGGTAAAGCTCCACTTCACCGGGGGCCTCCTCGGTGCCGGCAAACATGCTGCCCATCATCACCGAGTGTGCGCTGGCGACGATGGCCTTGGACAGATCGCCGGAGAACCTGATGCCGCCATCCGCTATCAATGGGATACCGGTGCTCTTGAGGGCGGCCGCCACGTTGGCAATCGCAGTAATCTGGGGAACCCCGGTGCCGGTAACGATCCGTGTCGTACAAATGGAACCTGGACCGATGCCGACCTTGACCGCGTCTGCGCCGGCTTCTGCCAGGGCGACGGCCGCCTCGGCAGTGGCGATATTGCCCCCGATCACCTGCATGGCGGGATGGGCTGACTTGATGCGCTTCACCCGGTCCAGGACATTCATGGAATGCCCGTGGGCGGTATCGACCACGAGCACGTCGACACCGGCGGACACCAGGGCATCGACTCGATCGTCGGTATCGGGTCCGGTACCCACCGAGGCGCCGACACGGAGCTGGCCATAGCTGTCTTTGGCCGCGAAGGGGAAGCTCTCGGCCTTGTCGATATCCTTCACAGTAACCATGCCGCGGAGGTCGAAATTGCCGTTGACCACCAGCAACTTTTCAATGCGGTGTTGGTGCAGCAGGGCCTGGACCTCTTCGGCAGAGGCGCCCTCGCCGATTGTCACCAGGTTTTCCCGGGTCGTCATAATACTCGACACCGGCTTTTCAAAGTTGGTCTCAAAGCGCATGTCGCGCCGGGTCACGATGCCGACCAGGTCCTCACCCTTGAGCACGGGCACGCCGGAGATACCGTTCTTGCGAGTCAGTTCCAGCAGTTCACCGATACTCGCATTTTCCTGAATTGTAATCGGGTCCTTGACCACACCGCTCTCGTACTTCTTGACCTTGCGGACCTGGGCGGCCTGCTCTTCCACGGTCATGCTCTTGTGTACGATACCGATACCCCCTTCCTGGGCGATGGCGATGGCCAGGGCAGCCTCGGTAACGGTGTCCATGGCAGCTGAAACCAGGGGGATGTTGAGCTCGATCTCGCGGGTCAGCAGGGTCTTGAGCGACACATCGGTGGCAACCACCTCTGAATAGCCAGGCACGAGAAGAACATCGTCAAAAGTCAGGGCTTCCTGGGCTATTCGGAGCATGGATGTAGTCTTCCGCTGTCTGGTTAAACGTGCAATTATAAATCCTCAGCCAACCTGCCGTAAACGATGCAGCCACCAAATAAGCGCGATTCCGCCCCCAGGACGCTCACCGTCAGCCAGTTAAACCGGCAGGTCAAGCGCCTGCTGGAGGGCCACTACGATTTCATCTGGATCGAGGGAGAGCTGAGTAATCTTGCCAGGCCCGGCTCAGGACACTGGTATTTCACCCTTAAGGACGACAATGCCCAGGTTCGCTGCGCGATGTTCCGCAATCGCAATCAGAGGGTGAAACAGGCACCGCGCAACGGCCAGCAGGTATTGTTGCGGGCGCGGGTGTCGCTCTATGAGGGCCGGGGCGAGTTTCAGCTCATTGTCGAGCACCTGGAGGACGCGGGCGCCGGTGCCCTGCAGCGAGCCTTCGAGGAACTCAAGGCGAAACTCCAGGCCGAGGGGATATTCGACGAAGAGCGCAAGCAGCTACTGCCCGCCTTTCCGCAGCGAATCGCGATTATCAGCTCCCGCAGCGGCGCCGCGATCCGCGACATCCTGACCGTATTCCGCAGACGCTTTCCCGCTATCGAGCTGTTTCTGCTGCCTGTGCCGGTACAGGGAGCGGAAGCCCCGCCGGCAATTGTCGCGGCACTACAACTCGCCAACCGACTCGGTGAATTTGACGCCATCCTGCTATCGCGGGGGGGCGGGTCCGCGGAAGACCTGACCGCATTTAACGATGAAGCGCTCGCCAGGGCCATCGCCGACAGCGAGATACCCGTGGTGAGCGCGATTGGCCATGAGATCGATTTCACCATCGCCGACTTTGTCGCCGACCAGCGGGCACCGACGCCCTCGGCGGCGGCAGAGATGCTCAGTCCCGACCAGGCCGAGCTCGCCAACCGCCTGCGCGGCTACGATTATTCCCTGCTGCGCCAGCTCACCCGGCAACTGTCCCTGGCGGGCGAACGGGTTGTTGCCCTGCGTCGACAGTTGCGGCATCCCGGCGAAAGATTGCGGGAGCAGGCCCAGCGACTGGACGACTACGAGATGCGCCTGCGGCGCGGCATGGAAGTATCGATCAGGCACCACCGCCATTCGCTAGCCCTCAAAGCGGCACAATTGCAAAGCCGCTCTCCCTGGCAGCGCCTGGAAAAGCTTCGTCTGCAGATCCATCAACTGGCGCGGCGGTCTGCTGCGGGCATCCAGTCAGTACTGACACAGCGCCGCCAGGCCATTGCACTGGCCTCGGGGAAACTGGACTCACTCAGCCCACTGGCCACCCTGCGCCGGGGTTATGCCATCGTATCCGACGAGTCCGGTGCAGTGCTGACGCAAAGCTCGCAAGTTAAGAAAGGTGACCTTATCGATACCCGGCTGGCCCAGGGCAGCCTGCGCAGCCAGGTCCTGGACAGCCGTAAAGAACCGAGTTAATACTTTGCCGGCAGGCGGGTATTGATGATGATGTGGCGACCCTCAAAACGAATATAGTCGCCTATGGTCAGGTCCTTGAGTATACGCGCCACCATCTCCCGCGACGCACCAACACGGTCGGCAATATCCTGCTGGGTCAGCTTTTCGGGGATGAACAGGCTGCCGTCGCCGCGCTCCTCGGCAAGATCCATCAGCACATTGGCGACGCGGCCATAGACATCCTGCAGCGCCAGGCTCTTCACGTCCGCCGTCAACTTGCGCACACGCGAAGCCAGGTTGCGGATCAGCTTACGGGCGATATTGGGGTGCTCCTCGAGTACCCGGTTGAAGTCATCCTTGTAGATGATGCAAAAGCTGGACTTCTCAACCGTGCGCACCGAGGCGGAGCGGGAGGAATCGTCGAGCAGGGCCAGCTCACCGAAGTAATCGCCCTCGCTCTGGGTGTTCATAATGAATTCCTTCCCGTTCTTGTCGCTGCAGTAAACCTTGACCTTGCCGCTCTCGATAATAAACAGGGAGTCGGCGGGATCGTTCTCGTGGATGACTACAGTATTCTTGGGGAAGGAACGACTGCTGCTGCTGGAGGACAGCGCCTCCATCTCTTCCGCTGACAGCCCTTGAAATAATTCAACCTGCTGCAAAATCACAGTCGTTCACCGTCCTTAGAGCCCTATCCCGGTGGCTCAGGTGCAATAGTAACCCAAACCGCCGCAATCGCGCACTATTCCTGTGTCTGGAGGCTGATATAATCTTTCGGACACCTACAAGCAAAGGAGACTTAGTGCCCAGCCAGATCGCTTCCAACCCGTGGACGGATCACGTCTTCAAGGCCATGGCTGAATTGCGGGCGCAAAGTTCAAGCGCTGACACCAATCTGGACGACAGCCAGCGGGAAGACCTCGACCGCCTGGTTTCTGCCAGTGCCGCCCTGGAGGCACTGCTCAGTGACGAAAATATTGAGGCTGAAACCCGCCAACACGATGTGCTCAACGTACTCGGCGCCATGCGCGGCTATGCCGAACTCCTGCTCGAAGATATAGGTAATCTGTTCCCCCAGCTACAGGCATCCCTGCAGCGAGTACTCAAGGCGGTGGCCTCGGCCAGCGACGGCAGCATGCGCGCGGGCGAAGCCGGCGAAGAGGATCTGAGTGCGGATATTGCCGGCACCATTCTTGCCGTGGACGACAGCGCGGACAACCGTGACCTGCTGAGTCGCTATCTCAGCAGGGCGGGCCATGAGGTATTGACCGCGAGCTCCGGCGAGGAGGCGCTGGAGTTGCTCGAAAACAGCCCTGTTGACCTGGTTCTGCTCGACCTGATCATGCCCGGCATGGACGGCAGCGAGGTACTCACACGGATCAAGGAAAACGCAGCCCTGCGCGCCCTTCCCGTCATCGTGATCTCGGGAAGGCAGGACATGGAGGGCATCATAGAATGTATCGAGGCCGGCGCCGACGACTACCTGTTCAAGCCATTCAACCGTGTACTCCTGCATGCGCGCATCAAGGCAGGTATGGAGCGCAAGCGCTGGCACGACCGGGAAGAGCAGTATCGCGAGCAGCTGGAACGCAACCAGCAATTTATTCGCGCCACCTTCGGCCGCTACGTGTCGGACGAAGTCGTCGCCAGCCTTCTTGAGGAACCGGAAGGCCTCAAACTCGGCGGTGATCTGCGTGAGGTCACCATATTGATGTCAGATATCCGGCAGTTCTCCACTATCTGCGAAAACCTGGCACCTGGCCAGGTCATGCGCATGCTCAACAATTACCTCGGCACCATGTCGGAAATCATCATGAGCCACCAGGGCACCATCGACGAATTTATCGGCGATGCCATCCTGGCTATTTTTGGTGCCCCCGTCACCCGGGTCGACGACGCGGACCGCGCCGTATTGTGTGCCCTGGAAATGCAGCAGGCCATGATCGACATCAACCGCGACAATACCCGGGCCGGCCTGCCAGAAATCAGTATGGGTATAGGCGTCAATACCGGCGCGGTGATTGCGGGCAACATCGGTTCGGAAAAGCGCAGCAAATACGGTGTCGTCGGCCACCACGTCAACCTGACCGCCCGCATCGAATCACAGACCGCCGGCGGCGATGTGCTGATCTCCAGCAGTACCCTGGAAAAATTGACGATTCCCGTGGAGCTCGGCGAGCAGGCCGAGGTTAGCGTCAAGGGCATCTACGAGCCGGTATTGCTTTACCAGGTAATCGTCGCGGGGGACAAGTCATGAGCCTGAAGGTATTGCTGGTAGAGGACAACGAGCTCAACCGCGACATGTTGACTCGGCGGCTGGTGCGCGCCTCCTACGAGGTGCTGTCCGCGGGCGACGGCGCCCAGGCACTGGACCTGATTCGTGCCGAACGTCCCGATGTTGTGCTGCTGGACATGAACCTGCCGGTCAAGGACGGCTGGACCACCTGCCGGGAGGTGCGCGAGGACAATGAAATCAGCGATACACTGATCATCGCACTCACCGCCCACGCCATGGGCGAGGACCGCGCCAGGGCCATGGAAGCCGGTTGCAACGACTACGCAACCAAGCCCATCGATTTCCCGGAGCTGCTGGAAAAAATCGAACAGCTCGCAAGCAAGGGAGGCCAGACCTCATGAGCCTGAGCCGGCGCCTGACCCTGTCACTGCTGGCGATACTGCTGATCTTTTCACTCAATGTGGGCACCCATTTCTGGGGGAGCTTCGCCCGTACAGAAAGCATGAACGCCTACCGCAGTTCGGTGAGTGCCCAGCAACTATCCACCGCTATCGGCGGTCGCCTTGACGAACAGCGCAAGCAGATTCGCATACTGGCTGCGCTGCGCGAAACCACCGAGGACAGGCTCAGCGACGAAGACCTGGAACAGGCGGAGATCAATATTGCCGCCATCACGGATTCCATCCGGCAGCTGGGGAATGTGTCACACGATGTCACCCGGCCCCAGTACGACGAACTGCTGCGGGCCAGTGGTGAGCTGTTAACCGCCTGGGATGAGTTCTACCACAGTTACAATGACAGCTCCTGGAGCTCTCCCTTTGCAGCGGCAGACGTGCCGGAGCTCTACGACCTGGTGATACAACGCCTGCTGGCCCTGGAGGATCGGCAGAGCTTCATCTCGGAACAGCAGGAAGCGATCATCGATCGCACCATTGAACTGACCGACCGCATTACCGCCATAGGCTTTCTCGCATCGATCTTTCTCTCCAGCACCCTGGGCTTTATCCTGATTCGTTACACCAACAACTCCTTCAGCCGACTGAAGACCGGCACCCTGCGTATCGGCAGCGGGGACCTCAACTATCGGATCGAGAATATCGAAGACGCGGGCGAGCTTGGCGAACTGGCCTCTGCCTTCAATGACATGTCGGACAAATTGCGCAATGCGATCGAGGATGTGCGCCAGGCCAAGGAGAATGCAGACGAGGCCAACCAGGCAAAGAGCACCTTCCTGGCCAACGTCAGCCACGAACTGCGCACGCCACTCAATGCCATCATCGGCTACAGCGAAATGCTCTTCGACGAACTGGAGGAAGGTGAGCAGGTCAACCCGGAGCAGTTCCAGACCGACCTTGAGAAGATCATCTTCTCCGGCAAGACTCTGCTGGCATTGATCAACGACATCCTCGATCTGTCCAAGATCGAGACCGGCAAGATGCCCTTGTATGCGGAGAAGTTCGACGTAAGCGAGTCCCTGGAACAGGTATGCCAGACCATCGAGCCACTGCTCTCCAAGAACAAGAACCAGCTGGAAGTCAGTACCAGCGAGCGCCTGCCAATGTTTTTCAACGACGCCACCAAGTTCCGACAGATATTCGTCAACCTGCTCAGCAATGCCAGCAAGTTCACCGACGCGGGCGTGATCCGGCTCAGTGCCGAACCGCTACAGGGTGACGAACCCCGCGTGCTCTTCTGCGTCAGCGACAACGGCATCGGAATGTCACCGGAAGAACAGGAAAAGATTTTCGAAGCCTTTGTCCAGGCCGACAGCTCTACCAGCGCAAATTACGGTGGCACCGGGCTGGGGCTCGCCATATGCAAGGACTACTGCGAACTGATGGGTGGTGATATCGCCGTGGAGAGTGAGCCAGGCGTGGGGACTACTTTCCGAGTAAACCTGCCGGCTCGGGTTCACGTCCCAGCGTCAAGTCCCGCAAACGCTTAATCGCTTCCTCGCGCTTTTCCAACTCGGTGCGCAGGCTGGTATTGCTCTGTTTCACCCGCTCCACCTGCTGGTACATATCGAGGAAGATCTCCAGCGAATCTTTCATCAACATCACATTGTCGTGCAAACCCATCTCCGGCTTAACCTGGCCGCGTATCGAGGAATAGCTGTAATAGGCTGCTTCGCGGTCGTAGATGGGGCTATCGGGCAGGGCGCTCAGGTAAGCGATGGCAATGCGGGCCTCGAGGTTTGCGCTATCGGTATTCTCGATACGCTGGTAGCGCTGCAGGTATTGCAGTGATTCGAGATATTCACCGGCCTGCAGGGCATTGAAACCTTTTTCGAGAAAGGTGTAGTCGCGCTGCTGTTCGGGGCAGGAACAATCAGCCTGTGGCAGGTTAAGGGTAATTTCCGGAACAGCCTCTCCCTCCGCCTGGGCGGAGTCTCGTTCCGGGGTGCCGCCGCAGGCTGCCAGTAATAGCAGCGGCAACAGACACAGTGCCGATCGAGTGATCATGCGATAAGATTTTACTCTGGCCGCATATGTGGAAACAACAGTACATCCCTGATCGAAGTCGAGTCGGTGAGGAACATGACCAGCCGGTCGATACCCACACCCTCTCCCACTGTCGGCGGCATCCCGTATTCAAGGGCCGTGATGTAGTCCTCGTCGAAATGCATGGCCTCCAGGTCGCCGGCGTCCTTTTCTGCTACCTGCGCCCGAAAACGCTCCGCCTGGTCCTCGGGGTCATTTAATTCGGAAAAGCCGTTGGCGAGCTCCCGCCCGGCGACGAAGAACTCAAAGCGGTCGGTGACGAAAGGATTCTCGTCGTTGCGCCTGGATAGTGGCGACACCTCTGTCGGGTACTCGGTAATAAAGATGGGCTGGTCGAGCTCATGCTCAACAGTCTTTTCGAAGATCTCAAGCTGCACCTTGCCCAGGCCCCAGCCATCCTTGAGCGGGATCTCCAGGGATTCGGCAATAGCGCGGGCACCCGCCTCATCCGCAAGCTGCGCCGCATCGATGTCGGGATTGAAGTGCAGAATGGAATCGAACACTGTCATTCGCGCGAAGGGCTGGGACAGATCATAGTCCTTGCCCAGGTAGCTGACGACACTGGTGCCCAGCACCTCGGTGGCAACCTGCCGCATCATGTCCTCGGTAAGATCCATGGCGTCCCGGTAATCGGCGTAGGCCCAGTAGTACTCCAGCATGGTGAACTCGGGATTGTGCCGGGTGGACAGACCCTCGTTGCGAAAACTGCGATTCACCTCGAACACCCGCTCAAAGCCACCGACCGTCAAGCGCTTCAGGTACAGCTCCGGCGCGATGCGCAGGTACATATCCAGATCCAGTGAATTGTGGTGGGTGATAAACGGTCGCGCCACCGCACCACCCGGGATAGGCTGCATCATCGGCGTTTCAACTTCCATGAATCCGCGATCCTGCATGAATTGCCTGATCGAGTTGACGATCTGCGAGCGCTGCCGGAACACGTCCCGGGACTCCGGATTGACGATAAGGTCTACGTAACGGCGCCGGTAACGCTGCTCCGTATCGACCAGGCCGTGGTACTTGTCGGGCAGCGGACGCAGGGCCTTGGTCAGCAGACGCGCCTCACTCATATTGATATACAGATCGCCCTTGCCGGAGCGCCGTATCGGTCCGCTGGCGGCAACGATATCGCCCAGGTCCCAGGTCTTGATAGCGGCCAGTGTATCTTTTGGCAGGCCTTTGCGATCGACGTATAGCTGGATCTCGCCGCCGTCGTCCTGGATCAGCAGGAAGGCGCCGCGATCCCGGGTCAGGCGCCCACACACGGAATACTCCTCTGTGCTCTCTTCCAGGCTCTGCTTGTCACTGTCGATATAGCGTGACTGGAGCTCGGCTGCGGTAGCGCTGCGCCGGAAGTCGTTCGGATAAGCGGCGCCGCTATCGCGCAGGCTGTCGAGCTTGGCGCGCCGTTCCGCGATCAGTTTGTTTTCGTCCGCCGCGGCGGACTGCTGTTCGTCTGACATACCGCTTCCTGTTTTTAGAGGCCCTGTTTCAGGGATGCCTCGATAAATTGATCGATACTGCCGTCGAGCACGGCCTGTGTATTCGATGTCTCCACGTTGGTGCGCAGGTCCTTGACCCGCTGATCGTCAAGTACATAAGAGCGAATCTGGCTGCCCCAGCCGATGTCGCTCTTGCTGTCCTCTACGGCCTGCGCTTCCTCGCGGCGTTTGAGCATTTCCTGTTCGTAGAGTCGGGCCCGCAGCATCTTCCAGGCTTTGTCCCGGTTCTGGTGCTGGGAGCGTTCGCTCTGGCACTGCACCACGATACCCGAGGGTTCGTGGGTCAGGCGCACGGCAGAGTCGGTTTTATTGACGTGCTGGCCCCCGGCGCCGGATGCGCGGTAGGTATCCGTGCGAACATCGGAAGGGTCGATTTCTATTTCCACGCTGTCATCGATCTCCGGGGAAACAAATACCGAACAAAAAGACGTGTGGCGCCGATTGCCGGAGTCGAAGGGCGATTTGCGTACCAACCGGTGCACCCCGGTCTCCGTACGCAGCCAGCCGAAGGCATACTCACCCTCGAAGCGGATGGTCGCACTCTTGATGCCGGCCACTTCGCCAGAGGACACTTCCTCCAGGGTGGTCTTGAACTCCCTGGCCTCCCCCCAGCGCAGGTACATGCGCAGGACCATCTCCGCCCAGTCCTGGGCCTCGGTACCGCCGGAACCCGCCTGGATATCGAGAAAAGCATTGTTGCCGTCCATGGGTCCGGAAAACATGCGCCGGAACTCCAGCGTTTCGAGTTGCTGGACCAGTACGTCGATTTCGCGCTGGATATCCTCGACCGCCGCCTCGTCCTCTTCCTCGACCGCCATTTCCAGGAGATCGGCGGCATCGCTACTGCCCTCGGCGAGCTCATCCAGGGTTTTTACTACGGCTTCGAGTGCGGCGCGCTCGCGACCCAGTTCCTGGGCGCGCTCGGGTTCATCCCAAACGCTGGGCTCGGCCAGCTCCAGCTCTACTTCGGCGAGACGGTCCTTGCGATGAGCGTAGTCAAAGAAACCCCCTAAGCACTTCGGTGCGCTCATCGACTTCCTTGAGGGTTTGTAGAATCGGGTTGATTTCGAGCATTAGCTGGTGGTCTCTGTTGAGGGCGCGCGCATTTTAACGCAGGCCCTAAAACTGGTTCAACAGCACCCCGAGCACGATAATCTGCGGCAGGCTGACCAGGGGCAGGTAAAGAGCGATTTTCCATGATGCCGTGGTATCGCGGATCGACATGATTTCCGTGTAATCGGTGGAGACCCCGGCCATCAGGAAGGTGAAGGCATTGCCCGGGGCGCCGGCGCGATTCATAAGGTCTGCCGCTATCGGTGTGCTGCCCTCGGAGCAGACCTCGATGATAGTGGCGGCGAGCAGTGTCAGCCAGAGTCCGACCATGCTGGCGCCGAACCATTCGGCAAACATCTCCACGGGCATCACCGTGCGGATCAGGGAGGCGAGCAGGATACCGAATAGCCCCCAGCGAATAACGATCCTGGATCCTCGCAGACCCTCCTCCAGCAGCCGCAGCACCCCACCGCCGGAAAACGACCAGCTGCTGCGGAATTCGCGCCACAGGTCGCTAAAGTTTGCATCCGGGTCCAGGGTTTCCCGGTGGGGATTGTCGGGCAGGGTTCCGCGGCGCACCAGGCCGTCGAATATATAGCCGCTGATAAGGCCGATGATCACCGACAACAGGATGAACAGCAGCGTCCAGCCCACGCCGATCAGGCCGAAGAGAATCAGGGTCAGGGACAGGGAATTCCACGGACTGGCAAGCAGAAAGGCCATAACCTGGCCAATGGTCGCTCCCCGCTCGTACAGCTTCATGCCGACAGCGAGGATCCCATGGCTGCAGAGATCGAGAAATACGCCTGCCAGGGTAGCGCGCAGCAGGGAATTGAAGCCGTCCCGGTGTCCCAGAACCGACATAACCAGGTCCCTGGGTATTTTCGCCAGGAGGCCGACGAAGATGACGCCCAGGGTAAGCCCCCACCACATCTTGTTGAGCAGCTCGACAACCCCATGAGCCATGGTGGCGACCGTGAATACCTCGTCTTTAGGGTGGGGAAGAAACAGGCCGAGCAGGTAGAGCACAGCCACGGAGCTGACCACGAACCAGAGGAACTTGTCCACGCGTTGAGGTGCGTTTGTCTCGCCATGGCAACTCGGAGCCTCGGTAGTCGGCTGCTCGCCACAACAGTCATTCACGGACCAGTTCCTCGATGATGGCGCAGTCCGGGCCCTCGTCGCCACTGCATTGCCCTGCCAGGGTGTACAACATGTCGTGCATGCTGTGCAGCTGGGCAATCCTCTGCTCAATTTGCCCGCACTTTTCCAGAACCATTGATTTGACGTGGGCGCTCTGGCGTTGCGGATCGCGGTAGATATCGAGTAGCTGCCTGCACTCGTCCACGGAAAAGCCAACATCCCGGGCCCGGTGCACAAAACGCAATTCCGCCAGGGCCTGCTCGTCGTAATCCCGATAGCCGTTGGCGTGGCGCCGGGCCGGGGCGATCAGGCTGATCTGCTCGTAGTAGCGAATGGTTTTGGCAGAGAGCCCACTGCTACGGGCGGCTTCGCTGATATTCATGGCGTAATCCCTGTATGGATAGCTACCAATCTAAACCTTCCAGCGACTGGAAGGTCAAGGTTTCAGCAGAAATAATTCGGCCCTTGCGGACGCAGCGACGAGAATGGCACCTGGGGAAGCTCGCAGCCGGTCGGCAAGCAGCGCGTTTCCCCGGTTGACGACAACCCAGCGTGTATCGAAGCTCTCGGCAATCACGCTGGATATATCTCCCTCGAGCTCAAGTTCAGCAGCAGCCAGCTGCCACCAGAGCAGGAAGCGTTTCGGGTCCTCGAACGCCAGGTAGCTGGCATCCAGCCCGGCAACATAACGCTGACGACCCTCGGGCCAGAGCAACAGGGGAAAATCCGGCCAGTGGGAATTGAGGACAATCTCCCCGGCATCGGCATGTTCTTCAAGGTAATCGCGAATCTCGGCAAAGTCGGCTGTATCGTAACGCTCTGCCCGGGAGATAGCCTGCCCTGCCTGCCAGGCACCGCCCACCAGCAGCACCGCGAGCACCCAGGGCACATATCTCTGCAACTGCGCAAACCCGGACAGCACCACAGCCGCCGCAACAACCGCCAGCGGTGCATAGTATTCGAGAAATCGCCAGGAATTGGCGAACAGCGCCAGGAACAGCAGGACCGATATCAACAGCAGGGCCGGCAGCCGCTGCGAGGCGGGCTCTTTCCGGTAGCGGTAGACGAATAGACCAGTGGCCAGGAGCAGCAGCAGGTGAGCCATCCAGGCCTGGGTGACCAGGGCGCTGAATGGCAGCTGCAGCCACTCGGTCCCGGCGGTCCCCGGTAGCGTGAGACTGGTTTTATAAAGTGTGTGAAACAGCAAATACTCGATGTTCTGGCCGGGCCAGGGGGTTAGCAGCAGAGCCAGGGTTGCACCGCCACCCAGAGCCAGCACCGGGGTCAGGTCCACCCTGCGATCAAACCACCAGCGCTGTGCCAGGTATATCAGCCCCAGCGGCGCCAGCACCACGGCGCCGTGATAAGCAGCCATAAATATAAAACCCAGTAAGCCCAGGGCCAGCAGGCGACGGCTGTGCAGGCACAACAGGCTCGCCAGCACCAGTAACAGGGCCAGGTTCTGGGCGCGCAACATTAGCAGACGGCCGGGTAATACGCTGGCGCTGAACACGGCCAACAGCGCCCACAGACCGGCATAACGAACCCCCAGGACCTGAAGTATTGCCGTGAGCACGGCGGGTACCGCGGCGAAGGCCACCGCCCCCGTGACTTGCAAGGCGAAATCCGGCTCCCCCGCAAGGGTGAGCGGCGCCAGCAGCAGGTGCCAGAGCCAGTGATGGTCCGGACCGGCTTCCCCGAGGACGGTAAACGGAAGCCAGCCTATGTCCAGCCAGAGCTTTCCATCAGCCAGCTGACGGGACACCAGAAAGTGGAAATAGGTGTCGGGATCGAGCTGACCCGGTGCGGCGGCCATGACCAGCCAGGCCCAGGCTCCACTGCCCAGGAACACGGCAGCCACCTGCCAGTGCTGTTTAACAGCGTTCAAGGTGCTCGACCATTAGCTGCAACTTTTCCTCACCGCGGTAGTAATTACAGTCCATGCGATAGGCCACGCGGACCCGCTCGGCGCTGTGATCCGGCCAGCTGTCCAGGTCGACATTGAATGCTATGGCATCCAGCAGCGTATTCGGATCGTCGTTGTGACTAAGCACCAGCTTGAGGTGACGCTCGCCGACAATACGCTGGTGCACCAACTGGAACTCGCCGTCGAATACCGGTTCCGGAAAATGCTGCCCCCAGGGCGCCGCGTAGCGCAGTGTCGAGGCCAGGCCCAGGCCCAGCTCGCTGCAGGCCAGTTCGCCGTCGCTCTCGACCACTGCCTGCAATTCCACCGCATCGAGATGCGCGCTCACCTGCTTTTCAAAAGCATCACTGAAGTCCTCCAGTGAAGCCCGCTGCAGGGACAGACCCGCCGCCATCGCGTGTCCACCGAACTTGTCGATCAGCCCGGGATGCAGGGTAGACACCCGTTCCAGCACATCGCGGATATGCAAGCCGGGAATGGACCGTGCAGAGCCCTTGATACTGTCTGCATCGCTATCGGCAAAGGCTATCGTGGGCCGGTGCAGGCGTTCCTTGATCCTCGATGCCAGAATGCCCACCACACCCTGGTGCCAGCCCGAATCATAGAGGCAGAAGCTATTGGGTATTTCACCCTGGCTCTGTTCGAAAAAACTCTCCAGGATCTGCAGGGCTTCTGTCTGCATACCTCTCTCTATGAGTTGCCGGTCCCGGTTCAGGCTGTCGAGCTGATCCGCATAGTCCCTGGCGCCGGCTTCATCCTCGGCCAGCAGACAGGCGATACCCGTGGACATATCGTCGAGCCGCCCGGCGGCATTGAGCCTTGGGGCCACCGCGAAAGAGAGATCGGACGCCACCAGGCGTTGCGACGAACGCGACGCGACTTCCAGCAGCGCGAGGATGCCGGGACGACTGCGACCGGCGCGAATTCGCAGCAGGCCCTGCTGCACCAGAATCCGGTTGTTGTAATCCAGCGGCACAAGGTCCGCGACGGTGCCCAGGGCAACCAGGTCCAGGACTTCGGCCAGGTTGGGTTCTTCGATGCCGCGCTCAGCAAACCAGCCCCGCTGCCGCAGCTCGCCGCGCAGGGCGGACATGGTGTAAAAAATTACGCCGACACCCGCCAGGTTTTTGCTGGCAAAACCGCAACCATGCTGATTCGGGTTGACGATGACATCAGCTGCAGGCAGCTCCTTTCCAGGCAGGTGGTGGTCGGTAACCAGGGTGCGGATTCCCAATCGAGTGGCGAGGGCAACACCCTCGATGCTGGAAATACCGTTATCGACCGTGACGATAAGGTCGGGATTGTCGGTGGCCGCGTGCTCGACAATTTCCGGTGTCAGACCATAGCCATAATCGAAGCGATTGGGGACCAGGTAGTCAACGCGTCTTGCGCCCATGGCGCGCAGCAGCGTCATAGCGACCGCGGTGCTGGTTGCTCCGTCGGCATCGAAGTCGCCGATGATCAGTACCGAGCGTTCCTGATCGATGCAATCAGCCAACAGCGTCGCGGCCCTATCAAGGCCGAGCATGTCGGTGGGTGGTAACAGCCGGTCCAGGCCGTGCTGTAACTCTTCAGAATCGGCTACGCCACGAGCTGCGAACACTCGAGCCAATACGGGGTGCAGGCCGCTGTCTACAAGATCAGTGGAGGCCTCGGGTCGGCGCCGGATCAGGCGCTGCATCAGGGTGCCGGCCCTGTGTCAGGCCTGGAGATTGCCGGCCATAAAGGCCTGTACCTTTGCCAGCTCCCTGGGCAATACCTCATAACGCTCCGTCCGCTCGAAAAGATCTGCCATATGGTGCGGCAATGAGGCTTCAATTTCGAGCCCGGACTTCGCGATTGCCTCGGGGAATTTGGCCGGGTGAGCAGTTGCCAGCGTCACTATCGGCGTTGCCGGGTCACGCCTGCAATCGCGGGCGGCCTTGACGCCGATGGTAGAATGCGGGTCAAGCAGGTATTCACTGTTCTCGTAAACCTGGGCGATCAGGGTACAGGTTTCCTCGTCGTTGACACACTGGCTGTCGAATATTTCACGGGCACGCTCGATGGCCGTGTCGGAGAGCTGGATATCCTGTTGCTGAAAACGTTCAAGTAGCTCCGCCACCGCGGCACCGTCGCGGTCGTAAAGGTCGAACAGCAGGCGCTCAAAATTGCTCGACACGGTGATATCCATACTTGGCGACAGGGTGTGGTGCAATTCGGTGCGAGCGTATGTCTGGGTCGTCATGATCCGGTGCAGCACGTCGTTGCGGTTGGTGGCGATAATCAGCTGGTCGATCGGCAAGCCCATCTGCCTGGCCAGGTAGCCGGCAAATATGTCACCAAAGTTTCCGGTGGGCACGGAAAAGGAGATCTTGCGGCCGGGAGCCCCCAGGGCCAGGGCCGCATAAAAGTAATAAACGATCTGGGCCATGATGCGTGCCCAGTTGATCGAATTGACCGCGACCAGGCTGCGGTCCTCGGGCAGGAAGGATTTGTCAGCGAAACTTTCCTTGACCATCGCCTGGCAGTCATCGAAATTGCCCTGCAGGGCAATATTGTGGATATTGTCCCCGCTAACCGTGGTCATCTGGCGCCGCTGCACCTCGGAAACCCGTTCGTGAGGGTGCAGGATAAATATGTCGATATTACTGCAACGCCGGCAGCCCTCGATCGCCGCCGAACCCGTATCACCGGAGGTCGCACCCATGACCACCACCTTGCGGTGCTGGCGCTCGAGTATGTAATCGAGCAGCCGGCCCAGCAGCTGCAGGGCGAAATCCTTGAAGGCCAGGGTCGGGCCGTGGAACAACTCCAGCACCCACTCGTTCTCCGCCAGCTGTACCAGCGGCGCCACCGCCTCGTGGCGAAAGTCCCGGTAGCAGTCCTGAATAATTTCCTCGAGATCGGGCGCGGGAATACAATCACCGACAAAGGGATCTATGATGCGCTGTGCCAAATCCGGGTAACTGAGCCCGGCCATAGCGGCAATGTCATCAGCGCTGAATCGCGGCAGGGATTCCGGCACATAGAGACCGCCGTCCTCGGCCAGGCCGGTCAGCAGGACTTCTTCGAAGTTGAGTGCCGGAGCAGCGCCCCGGGTACTGATGTATTTCACGGTTATCCCCTATCCATCCAGGCTCTCGACCCGGATGCGCATGATGGACCCCTCGATACTGGGCAGAGCTTCGATCTCAGCCGTGGCCGAAACCAGGTTAGACTCCCGGGTCCGGTTAGTCAGGATGATCAGCGGAACCCGGGTCTCACCCTCTTCCGGTTCTTTCTGGATCAGGGCCTCGATACTGATGCCGGCCTCGCTGCAGATGCGGGTTACCTCCGAGAGCACACCCGGCTTGTCCTCCGCAGTCATCCGCAGATACCAGGCCGTGTGCACCGCCTCGATCGGTAGTATGTCCTGCTCGACCACCTGCTCGACTTCCAGTCCCAGGGCATTTACCAGTGGTTTTTGACCGCAGGCTATAGCCCGGGCCAGGTCGATGACATCTGCCACCACTGCCGAGGCAGTGGGGGCGGCTCCGGCTCCGGCACCGTAGTAGAGGGTCGGGCCCACGGCATCGCCCTCCACCAGCACGGCATTCTTGACCCCGTTGACGTTCGCCAGCAGGCGCTTTTCCGGTACCAGGGTGGGGTGTACGCGCAGCTCGATGCCGTCCTCGGCGCGCCGCGCGATACCCAGGTGCTTGATGCGGTAGCCCAGTTCCTCGGCGAACTCCACGTCACTGGTGGAGAGCTGGGTAATACCTTCTGTATACACCTTGTCGAACTGGAGTGGCATGCCAAAGGCGATAGAGGCGAGGATGACCAGTTTATGCGCCGCATCGATCCCTTCCACGTCGAAGGTAGGGTCGGCCTCGGCATATCCGAGCGCCTGCGCCTCGGCCAGCACATCGGAAAACTCGCGGCCTTTATCGCGCATTTCACTGAGGATAAAATTCCCGGTGCCGTTGATAATACCGGCGAGCCATAGAACGCGGTTACCGGCCAGGCCCTCGCGCAGCGCTTTGATAATCGGGATACCCCCCGCCACCGCCGCCTCGTAGGCGATACTGAGGCCGGCCTGCTGTGCCTCCGCAAACAGCTGGTTGCCGAACTCGGCGATCAAAGCCTTGTTGGCAGTGACCACGTGCTTCCCATTAACCAGGGCTTCGCGCACCAGCTTCAGCGCGGTATCGGTGCCCCCGATGAGTTCCACCAGGATATCGACCTCAGGATCCCGGGCGACTTCGAAAATATCCCGGCTGAGCGGGGTATCGGCGGTGTCGCAGTCCGGGTTATCCCTGCGCGCGCCGACCCTGCCTACGACAATCTCGCAGCCGGCCCGCCCGGCGATATCCGCCGCATTGTCCTGCAGTAGTTTAAAGGTACCGCTGCCGACAGTACCCAGGCCACAAATGCCGACCTTCACTGTTTTCATTCCGTAAATCCGTCCTTGCGAATCATCCGTCTTATATTACGTATAGCCTGGCGAGTCCGGTGCTCGTTTTCGATCAGCCCGAAACGCACATAACCCTCGCCATACTCGCCGAACCCGACACCCGGGGAGACAGCCACCTTGGCTTCCTCCAGCAACTTCTTGCTGAACTCCAGTGAGCCCATGTCCCGGTAAAACTCGGGTATTTCTGCCCACACGAACATGGTGGCCCTGGGGGGCTCCACCGGCCAACCCGCATCCGTGAGTCCACGGCACAGCACATCGCGGCGGCCCTTGTAGAGCTCGCGGATCTCTGCAACGCAATCCTGGTCGCCCTCCAGTGCCGAGATGGCGGCAACCTGGACCGGCGTAAACATACCGTAGTCCAGGTAGGACTTCATGCGCGCCAGCGCCCCTACCAGTTCCGGATTGCCGCAGCAGAAGCCGACACGCCAGCCCGGCATGTTGTAGCTCTTGGACAGGGAGAAAAATTCAACCGCCACCTGCTTGGCGCCGTCGACCTGCAGGATGGAGGGCGCCTGGTAGCCATCGAAACAGAGATCGGCATACGCCAGGTCCTGTACAACCCAGATACTGTGCTCCGCTGCGATCGCGACCACTTTCTCAAAGAAACCCAGCTCCACGCAGTGAGTAGTGGGGTTGCTGGGAAAGTTGAGCACCAGCATTTTCGGCGCCGGCCAGGAGTTGCGGATCGCCCGCTCCAGTTCCTCGAAAAACTCCTGCTCGTCGGACATGGGTACGTGGCGAATATCCGCGCCGGCAATCACGAAGCCGTAGGGATGTATCGGGTAGGACGGATTGGGTACCAGGATGGAATCCCCCGGACCGGTAGTCGCCAGAGCCAGGTGAGCCAGGCCCTCCTTGGAGCCCAGGGTGACAATTGCCTCGGTTTCCGGGTTCAGCTCAACGTCGTAGCGACGCTTGTACCAGTCACAGATGGCCTTGCGCAGGCGCGGAATCCCCTTGGACTGGGAGTAGCGATGCGTATCCCCGCGACGGGCGGTTTCCACCAGCTTATCGACGATATGATCCGGTGTGGGCTGATCGGGGTTTCCCATCCCGAAGTCGATGATATCCTCGCCTGTCGCCCGGGCGCGCTGCTTCAGGTCGCCAATGATATTGAAGACATAGGGGGGCAGTCGCTGGATGCGCTTGAACTGATCTTCCACTGTAAAACCGGGAGCTTGCTAAAGGCAGGGAACCTTACTGAGCTGACCTGCGACTGTCAACGCGCCAGGCACCATTCAGCCCTATTGCGCTATTCCCAATCTTTCGGAAAGGTCAGCGGCGGACAAGTAACCGGGGAGCATCTGGCCGTTCTCCAGCACCAGCGCCGGGGTACCGCGCACGCCGGCGTGCTGACCAAGCATATACTGGTCCGCCACCGGGTTGCCGGGACAAACATTGTCGGGGATTTTTTTGCGGTTCTTTAACCTTGTGATAGCGTCATTCGGATCCGCTGCACACCAGGCGCTGGCGATCTTGCGGTAGGACTCGCTGCCAACGCCGGCGCGGGGATAGGCCAGGTAGCGTATCTCGATACCCGCCTCGTTCATGGCGGGAACTTCATTGTGGAGTTTCTGGCAATAAAAGCAGTCCACATCCGTAAACACAGTCACCGAGGCTTTGGTATCGCCCTGCGGCGAAAAAATGATCATGTCCTCGCGGGAGACATCAGCCAGCAACACCTTGCGCGCCATATCCCGCTGTTGCTCGGCCAGGTTGACGATACCGCCCACTCCCACCGAGTAGAGATCGCCAAGGATGAAGAAGTCGCCGTCCTCGGTAGCGTACAGCAGCGGGCCGTTGGTGAGCTGAACCTCGTAAAGACCGGGGGCGACGCTGGGCTGTACCGAGCTAATCTGGAAATCGGGACGGGATTGCAGGAGCTTACCACGCACACGGTCTTCGGCACTGTCTTCCTCCGCGTACGACATTGTCGCCAGGCCAGCCAGTGCAAGGGCGGCGATTAGTGTGGCTGTCAGTGCTCGCAATTTCGCGAACGGCATGGCTATCTCCTGCTTTTTCATCGTTTTCTTGGACCGCGGCTCGCCCGCTGAATTCCCCTAGCCCCTCGGGTGGTGTTGGGCGTGCAGATCCTTCATTCTCTCCCGCGCCACATGGGTGTATATCTGCGTCGTGGTGAGGTCGCTGTGACCCAGCAGTAATTGTACTACACGGAGGTCAGCTCCGTGATTCAGCAAATGGGTGGCAAAGGCATGGCGCAGGGTGTGGGGTGAAAGCTGCGTCCTGATACCCGCCCGCTCTGCATACAGCTTGATCCGGTACCAGAAAGCCTGGCGGGACATTTGCGTGCCGCGCCGGCTGGGAAAAACGACCTCTTTCGGCGTATTGCCTAGCAGTTCCATGCGCGGTCCGCGCAAGTAACGCTGCAACCAGTCCAGCGCCTCCTCGCCCATGGGTACCAGGCGTTCCTTGCCACCCTTGCCGAGAATACGCACCACACCCTGGTTGAGTCCGACCTGTGACAATTGCAGCCCCACCAGTTCGGTGACTCGCAGGCCGCAGGCGTAGAGCAGTTCAAGCATGGCGCGGTCGCGAAATTGCAGCGGATCTTCCAGGTCGGGTGCCGCCAGCAAGGCATCCACCTCCGCTTCGCTCAGGGATTTGGGCAGCGGCCGGCCCAGCTTCGGGCTCTCGATATCGAGTGTGGGGTCCTGCTCTATGGCTCCCTCGCGCAGCTGGTAACGGTAAAAGCCGCGGATGCAGGAGAGAAATCGGGCGCTGGAACGAGCCACCCGCCCCTGGCGCAGGCGCCAGCCCAGGTAGGACTCGATTGATGCCTTGTCAGCACTCAGCAGGGAACGGGACTGCTGCTGGCCCAGCCAGTCAGAAAACTGGGTGAGGTCCCTGCGATAGGAAGACAGGGTATTGTCGCTCAGGCCCTTCTCCATCCAGAGGGCCTCGAGGTAGCGATCGATCAGGGGGCTATCCATAAAAAAGGGCGACTTGTGTCGCCCCCGGTTTTACTTGGCCAGCCTTTCCTTGATTCGGGCAGCCTTACCGCTCAGCTCGCGCAGGTAGTAGAGCTTGGCCTGGCGCACGTCACCGCGGCGCTTGACCTTGATGCTGTCTACCTGCGGGCTGTAGGTCTGAAAGGTACGCTCGACGCCGATACCGTGGGAAATCTTGCGCACGGTAAAGGCGGAGTTGAGGCTGCGGTTGCGCTTGCCGATAACCACACCTTCAAAAGCCTGCAGACGCTCGCGGTTGCCTTCTTTAACTTTAACCTGGACCACAACGGTATCACCCGGGCCGAACTCGGGGATTTCCTTGGTCATCTGTTCCGCTTCTATCTGCGAAATTATGCTGTTGCTGCTCATTGCTGCACTCCTTACTGTGTCTGCTCTCGGCGGTACTCCGCCAATAATTCCTCTTCCTCGGACGTCAGGGTCCGTTGCTCCAGCAGGTCCGGGCGTCGCTCCTGGGTCCTGCCCAGCGACTGCTTGAGCCGCCAGCGGCGAATCGCTTCATGATTCCCGCTCAATAACACATCCGGAACGCGGCGTTCGCCATATTGCTCCGGTCGGGTGTAATGTGGGCAATCCAGCAGCCCTTCAGCGAAGGAATCCTGCTCTGCGGACTGTTCGTGCCCCAGTACACCGGGTAACTGACGACTCACTGCGTCGATCACCACCATGGCGGCCACCTCGCCGCCGCTTAAAACATAGTCGCCGATGGACAATTCCTCGTCGACTTCGGCCTCCAGCAGGCGTTCGTCCACGCCCTCGTAGCGACCGGCAACCAGTACCAGGGATTCCAGCGCCGCCAGCTGCACTACGCCGGCATGGTCCAGACGATTACCCTGGGGGGAGAGATAGACCACGGTACTACCCTCTCCTACTTCGGCCCTGGCTGCATTGATCGCAGCTTCCAGGGTCTCGATCTTCATCAGCATACCGGGGCCGCCGCCGTAGGGCCGGTCGTCCACCGTGCGATGCCTGTCAGTGGCGTAATCCCTGGGATTACTCAGGTGCAGTTCGAGCTGCCCCTGTTCCACCGCCCTGCCAGTAACTCCGAAAGCACTGACAGCTTCAAACATTTCCGGGAACAGGCTGACGATTCCTATCTTCACGGCCTAGAACTCCGGATCCCAGTCTACTTCGATTGTCTGCGCCTGCAGATCAACCGCCTTGATGACCTCGGGCTTCAACCAGGGGATCAGGCGCTCCCGCTCATCCCGGCTCCCCTCGCAGGGGACGACCACCAGTACATTATTGGCCCCGGTTTCGAGCAGGTGATCGACCCGCCCGAGCAACTCCCCGTTGCCGACTACCGACAGGCCCTGTAGCTGGTGCCAGTAGTATTCTTCATTGTCCAGTACCGGCAGCTCGGTCGCCGGTACGGCAATGTCACAACCTTTCAGCGCCTCTGCCTCGTTGCGATCGTCCACCCCTTCGATGTGTGCGATCAGGCCCTTACCCTGGCGCTTGCCGGCGTCGATGCTGACAGGTTCCCAGCTGTTGCGACGCCATATCTTCCAATTCCCGTAGCCGAGCAGGTTTTCCTGCGGCTCCGTGAAGGAGCGAATCCTGACCCAGCCCTTGATCCCGTATACGCCGCTGATGCGGCCGATCACCAGGTTGGCGGACTCACTCACACCGCCTTCCTCAGGCGGCAGCTTTGGATTCCTTGATCAGCGAAGCAACGCGCTCGGAAACCTGGGCACCCTGGGAGACCCAGTAATCGACGCGGTCGCTGTCGACGCGCAGGCGCTCTTCCTGGCCGCGGGCGATGGGGTTGAAGAAACCCACGCGCTCGATGAAACGGCCGTTGCGGGGCATGCGGCTGTCGGTCACTGTCAGGTGGTAAAACGGGCGCTTCTTGGAACCGCCCCGTGCTAAACGAATTGTTACCATTGTCTTAAAAAATCCTCAAAAATGACGGCTTTTGCTGCGAAAAGTTTAGTTTACACACAGCAAGGCACCGCCCGGTCCCGGAAAAGGCGCGTATTCTACGTGAAACGCGCCCCCAATGAAACCCCCTGATTCAGAATTTTTCCAAGGATTTCCGTTACTTATCGGCTGTCGGTTTGAGGCCTAGCGCATGCCCGGCGGGAGCCCGCCCGGGGGCATACCACCACCCATGGCGCCACCCATCCCGCGCATCATTTTCTCCATACCGCCGCCCTTCATTTTCTTCATCATTTTCTGCATCTGCTTGTGCTGCTTGAGCAGGCGGTTGAGGTCCTGGACCTGAGTACCGGAACCGGCGGTAATGCGACGCTTGCGGGAGCCCTGGATCATCTCCGGGCGACGCCGCTCCTCCGGCGTCATGGAGTTGATCATGGCTTCCATGCGGGAAAACTGTTTCATGTCCATCTGCTGCTGGGCCATCTGGGCCATATTGCCCATGCCGGGCAACTTATCCAGCATGCCGGTGATACCGCCCATGCTGGTGATCTGCTGCAACTGGTCGCGGAAATCCTCGAGGTCGAAGCGTTTCCCCTTCTTGACCTTCCTGGCCAGGCGTTCTGCCTTTTGCTTGTCGATCTTCTGCTCGGCTTCCTCGATAAGCGACAGCACATCGCCCATACCGAGAATGCGCGAAGCGACCCGGTCCGGGTGGAAGGGATCCAGCGCCGCGGTTTTCTCACCGACACCGAGGAACTTGATCGGCTTGCCGGTGACCGCACGTACGGACAGTGCCGCACCACCACGTGTGTCCGCATCGACCTTGGTCAGCACCACACCGGTGAGGGGCAGCGCCGCATCAAAGGCCTTGGCAGTATTGGCGGCGTCCTGGCCGGTCATGGCGTCGACCACGAACAGAGTTTCCACAGGCTTGATGGCCCTGTGCAATTCGGCAATCTCGGCCATCATGTCATCGTCGATGGCCAGCCGGCCGGCGGTATCCAGGATCAGCACATCGCAGAACTTGATCTTGGCCTGTTCCCGGGCTGCCTCGGCAATCGCCACCGGCTTTTGATTTTCATCGCTGGGAAAAAACTCCACCCCAACTTCGGCGGCAAGGGTTTCCAGCTGCTTGATCGCCGCCGGCCGGTAGACATCGGCACTGGCAACCATGACGGATTTTTTGTCACGCTCCTTGAGCAATTTGGCCAGCTTGGCCACGGAAGTGGTTTTACCCGCACCCTGCAGGCCGGCCATCAAAACCACCGCCGGCGGCTGTGTGCTCAGGTCCAGGGACTCGTTTGCGGAGCCCATCAGTGCTTCCAGCTCGGCCTGGACGATTTTTACAAATAACTGGCCCGGGCTCAGGCTGCGGGTAACTTCCTGGCCCACCGCCCGTTGGCGCACCGACTCTATGAAATCCTTGACCACCGGCAGCGCGACATCGGCTTCCAGCAGGGCCATGCGCACCTCGCGCAGGGTTTCCTGGATATTCTCGTCGGTCAGCTTGGCCTTGCCGGTAATCGAACGCAGGCTGTGTGAAAGGCGTTCACTCAGGTTGTCAAACATGGGTACATCTCACTGCTATTGCTAAAGGCGGGACAAATGGGTACAAAGAGGCGAAGTATACGTCACCCGGATTCCATCCCCAAATGCCCAGCGCAGTGATTGCAGCCGCTCTTTATCTCCTGATCACCGTCTTGCAGGTCAGGCAGCTGCGCGCTCATGACGGTCACGGCCAGGATTCGCGCCTGCTATTTGGTCTGGCAATTGCCGCGGTTGCGGTACACGGCTATAGCGCAATTAACGCCGTTCAATCCCCCGGTGGCATCAACCTCGGCTTTTTCAAGATCTCCTCGCTGATCTTCTTGATCATGAATGTTGCGTTCCTGCTGAGTTTGCTGCGCAGACCGCTGCAGAACCTGCTGGTCCTGCTGTTTCCACTGTCGGCGGTGGCCGTGGTCATCTCCGCCGCGGCACCGGGCAACGCCAGCCCCTTCAGCGAATTGTCCGGCGGCATGCTCTTACACATCGGCAGCTCCGTACTCGCCTACGCGGTACTGACCATAGGAGCCTGCCAGGCCGCTGCGGTAGCTGCCCAGGACTACCAGCTGCGGCACCGCCACACACGCGGCCTGGTGCAACTCCTGCCGCCGCTGCAGCTCATGGAAACCATGCTCTTCGAAATTCTCTGGGTGGGACTGGTCCTGCTGACTCTGGCCATAGGTTCGGGCATGATTTTCCTGGAAGATATCTTTGCCCAGCACCTGGTGCACAAGACGGTTCTCACCATCTGTGCCTGGCTGGTCTTCGCGACCCTGCTCTGGGGTCATCACCAATTGGGTTGGCGCAGCCAGACTGCCGTGCGTTTCACCCTGGGTGGTTTTGCCGTGCTCATGCTCGGTTACTTCGGCAGCAAACTGGTGCTGGAAGTCATTCTAGGGCGTGTCTAGAACGCTTGCGGTGACCCCCGTTTTTCTTCAAGATGATTCTTCGTAGCCGTTTCAAGGTACCCCCTGCTTGAACGAAGCACCGCTGGGTCTTCTCATCTCGATAATCGTCGCGCTGCTTTTCCTGTCGGCATTTTTCTCCAGCTCCGAAACGGGCATGATGGCCATCGATCGCTATCGCCTGAAACACCTCAAGGAAAAGGATCATCGGGGCGCAAAACGGGTCAGCAATTTACTGCGCCGCCCCGACCGGCTGATCGGCCTGATACTGATTGGCAACAACCTGGTCAACAATCTGGCCGCCGCTATCGTGGCCGTAATTGCCTACCGCATCTGGGGCGATGCCGGCATTGCCATCGGTTCCATGCTGCTGACACTGGTGATGCTGGTCTTCGCCGAGATTACGCCAAAGACAATCGCCGCCCTGCACCCGGAGCGCATCGCCTTTCCCGCCAGCTGGATACTACTGCCCCTGTTGAAACTGCTGTTGCCCGTGGTTTGGCTGGTCAACGTGGTCACCAACGGCCTGTTGAGGCTGCTGGGCGTGAATCCAAAAGAACACCCGGAGCTGTCGCTGACCAGCGAGGAGCTGCGCACCATCGTTAACGAGGCCGGTGCGCTCATTCCCGATCAACACCAGGGGATGCTGCTCAACATCCTGGAGCTGGAGAAGGTCACCGTTGATGACATCATGATTCCGCGCGTCGAGGTCTACGGCCTGGACCTGGACGATGACGACGAGACACTGCTGCGGCGCATCCAGGGCAGCGAGTACACACGGCTGCCCGTGTTCCGGGAAAACATCAACGATATTCATGGCACCCTGCACATGCGCCGGGCCAGCCGATTCATCGACGAGCAGGGCCTGCATCGCGAACAAATGCTGGCGGAACTGGAGGAGCCCTACTTCATTCCCGAGGGCACTCCACTGCACACTCAGTTGCTGAACTTTCAGCGCCAGAAACACCGAATCGCCGTGGTGGTCGATGAATACGGCGAGGTGATGGGACTGGTGGCACTGGAGGATATACTCGAGGAAATCGTCGGCGAGTTCACCTCCAACCTCGCCGAGGCCATCGACGACATCTACCCGCAGAAAGACGGCAGTTTCATTATCAACGGCACGGCCAACGTCCGGGAAATCAACAAGTCCCTGAGCTGGGAGCTACCCATTGACGGTCCGAAAACCCTGAACGGCTTGCTGCTGGAGTACCTGGAATCCTTTCCCGAGGGTAACGCCGGTGTACTCATCGACGGCTACTGCCTGGAAATCCTCGATCTGCAGGACAACGTCATCCAGGCGGTACGTGCAAGGCCCATGACAATTTCAGAGACTGAGGCTGAAGAAGGCTAGTCGCAAACTTCCAGGCCCGCGTTATAGCGAGCCGCGTTCTCAATGTAGTGATCGGCATTGTGGGAGAAAAACTCCTGCTGTTCGGCGCTGAGCTCCCGTTTCACCCGGGCGGGCACGCCCATCACCAGGCTGCCGTCGGGTATCTCCATACCCTCGGGTACCAGCGAATTGGCGCCGATGACACAATTCTTGCCGACCTTTGCGCCGTTGAGCACGACCGCGTTGATGCCCACCAGTGTGCCGTCGCCGATCGTGCAGCCATGAATCATGGCATTGTGACCGACGGTCACGTTTTTGCCCACGGTCAGGGGAAAATCCGGGTCCGAGTGACAGACAGTGCCATCCTGGATGTTGCTGCCCGCGCCGATGTGGATCGGTTCGTTGTCGCCGCGAATCACCACGCTAAACCAGACGCTGGCATTCTCCTCCAGTATGACATTGCCGATGACGGCAGCGGTTGGCGCTATAAACTGACCTTCACCGCGCAATTCCGGCGTCTTCCCATCGAGGCTGTATTTCATGATTCCGCACTCCCCTTCCAGTAATCTTCCATCTCCAGCCCGGCATCACAGGCCAGGTTAACCAGCTTCACCAGTATGGCCGCTGTCACTCCCCAAATCGAATATTCCTGCCACTCGTAACGGGGCACCTGCCTTTCGCGGCCACCGTAGTCATAGGTATCGAAGTGCAGCTCCGTGCGCTGCGACAGGAACTCCAGCGGCACCGTGAATATGCTATCTATTTCTTCCCGGTTGGGCCGAAGCGCGAAATCGCCGCGCAAGTGACCGACGCAGGGCGTGACTTCGATGCCAGTGCGGGTAACCACAGGGGCCATGGTGCCGAGCCGGCTTACCTGCGCCGGTATCAGAGCGATTTCCTCTTCCGCCTCGCGCAGCGCCGTGGCCCAGTGGTCTTTGTCGGAACTGTCGCACTTGCCCCCGGGAAACGCCACTTCGCCGGCATGCAGCCGCATGTGGTCGGCGCGGCGCGTGAGAATTACCTCGCTGTCCGCACCCCGAAGGTCGAGCGCGACCAGTACCGCCGCCTGGGGCAATTCACAGCTCGCCGTTCCCGGGTCTTCGCCGAGGCGCGCCTGTAATTGTTGCAGCGGGCCACGCACCGGTGTCAGTTATCCAGGCGCCAGATGTCGAAAGCGGGTTCCTCGTAGGGATGGCTGCCGCGCAGCGCCTTCACCGCCGCTTCGATCAGCTCGTCGGCGCAGACCATTTCGACCTTGTACTCAGCCACGGTCTCGATACTACCCTGTTCGCCGAGAAATGGATCGCTGCCCGCCTGCGGTCTGAATTGCCCTTCACCCAGGGTCTGCCAGCAACAGCTGTCATAGTCACCGACGCGGCCTGCCCCCGCTTCAAAGAGAGCCTGCTTGACGGCATCCAGGTGTGATTCGGGTACGTAGAAGCACAGCTTATACATCGGCGATCCCCCGCTCTTGATTGGCGTAGAAAGTCTCGCTGAAAGCATCCAGCTCCCCATCCGCGATTGCATCGCGCATGCCGCGCATGTGGTTCTGGTAGTAGTGCAGATTGTGGATGGTATTGAGATGGGAGCCGAGTATCTCGTTGCATTTGTCCAGGTGGTGCAGGTAGGCGCGGCTGAAGTGGGAGCAGGTATAGCAATCGCAATCCGGGTCAAGCGGCGCCGTGCTATGTCGATGGGTGGCATTGCGCAACTTGAGTACGCCCCGGGAAGTAAAGATATGGCCATTGCGGGCATTGCGGGTGGGCATCACGCAGTCGAACATATCGATGCCGCGCTTTACCGCCTCCAGCAAATCCGCCGGTGTGCCGACGCCCATCAGGTAGCGAGGTTTGTCGGCGGGCATGGCTGGCGCGACGGTATCGATCACGTGAAACATTTCGTCCTTGGGTTCACCCACAGAAAGCCCGCCGATGGCATAGCCGTCGAAGCCGATCTCCACGAGACCATCCAGGGACGCTTTACGCAACTCCGGGTACATGCCCCCCTGGACGATGCCGAACAGGGCCGCGTCTTTATCCACATGGGCATCTCGACTGCGCCGGGCCCAGCGCAGGGATAGCTCCATCGATTCTCGCGCCTGGTCCTCGGTAGCCGGGTATGGTGTGCACTCGTCAAAGATCATCACAATATCGGCACCGAGGCTGCGCTGGATCGCCATCGAAGTTTCAGGGTCGAGAAATACTTTCGCGCCGTCCACCGGTGACTGGAAGTGCACCCCTTCCTCGCTGATTTTGCGCATCTCGCCGAGACTGAATACCTGGAATCCACCGGAGTCGGTGAGGATGGGTCCCGGCCAGCCCATGAAGTCGTGTAGGTCGCCGTGGTCTTCGATGATCGAAGTACCTGGACGGAGCATTAGATGGAACGTGTTACCCAGGATTATCTGGGCACCGATGGATTGGATATCCTGGGGCGTTAAGCCCTTAACCGTGCCGTATGTGCCCACCGGCATAAAAGCCGGGGTCTCCACCGTGCCGCGGGGGAAGCGCAGCTGACCGCGGCGGGCACCACCATCACTGGCGGAGAGTTCGAACTCCATGCGGCACTGATTCATGTCGTCGCCGGTGTGATAAACATGGCATCCCCGTAACTGAAAAAGCGGTATTCCTATGCCACCGCCTCGCCGTAAGCAGCCATTATAGAGTCGCGCCCGGCAAAGGCGCTAACCAGCATAATCAGCGTCGACTCCGGAAGGTGGAAATTGGTGAGCATCGCGTCGACTGCTTTGAAGCTGTAGCCCGGGTAGATAAAGATCTGACTGTCACCGGTAAAAGGTTTTAGACTGCCATCGGCCGCGGCGGTCTCCAGTGCCCGTACAACCGTGGTGCCGACTGCAACCACCCGGCCACCCCGCTCCCGGGTTTCGGCAATCTGCTCACAGAGTTTTTGGTCCACTTCCAGGTACTCGGCGTGCATCTCGTGATCTTCTATGTCATCAACTCGCACCGGCTGGAAAGTACCCGCTCCAACGTGCAGGGTGACAAACCCAGTGTCTATGCCCTTGTCACGACACTGCTCGATAAAAGTCTCGCTGAAATGCAGGCCTGCTGTCGGGGCGGCCACAGCGCCGTCATGTTCGCCGTAGACTGTCTGGTAGCGATCGCGGTCGAGCGCCTCGTCGGCGCGGTCGATATAAGGCGGCAGCGGCATGTGCCCGATACGCTGAAGCAGCCCCAGCAGGGTTTCCTCGCCCTGTAACTGCAGCCGAAACAGCTCGCCATCACGTTCCAACAGTAGCATTGTCGCCTCGGCCTCATCGGATCCCGGTTCTGCCTGCAAGACCAGCTCGGAACCGGGTTTCGGTGTCTTACTGGAACGCACATGGGCCAGGCATTCCTGTTCGCCGGTGATCCGTTCAACCAGGATCTCCAGTCGGCCACCGGTGGGCTTGCGCCCCCACAGCCGGGCCGGAATCACCCGGGTATTGTTGAAGACCAGCAGGTCGGTGGGTTGGAGCAGGTCGAGCAGGTCGGTGAAACGCCGGTGCTGGATTTCACCCGAGCTACCCTGCAGGCAAAGCAAACGACTGTCGGTTCGCTCGGCGAGCGGGAACCGCGCGATCAGTCGGTCTGGTAACTCGTAGTAAAAGTCGCTGCGTTTCATGTGTGCATAATGCTACAGATGCCAGAAAGCAAAAAGCCGGCCCAGGGCCGGCTTTTAAAGGCGTTCGAAAGCTTACTTCTCTTCGTCGCCTTCTTCTTCAGCGGGAGCTTCCTCGGCAGGGGCTTCCTCTTCGGCGGGAGCTTCCTCGGCAGGTGCTTCCTCTTCGGCAGGTGCTTCCTCAGCAGGAGCTTCTTCTGCTGCCGCTTCCTCTGCCGGAGCTTCTTCCTCGGCAAGCGTTTCTTCAGCAGCGGCTTCCTCTGCCGGCGCTTCTTCAGCCGGTGCCTCTTCAGCCGCAGCTTCAGCTTCTTCTGCTTCTTCAGCTTCAGGCGCGGGCTCTTGTTCGGCTGAGGGCTCTTCTTCGGCTGAGGGCTCCGGCGGCAGGGCCACGTTCAGCAGGCCTTCCTCGACAAGGATACGCACCTTGTCGTCGCCATTGATCGGCTTCTTGTCGGCGTCCTTCACCGCGTAGCGCTCGTCGCCGCGCTGGTAAATGGTGTACTCGTCAGTCTTCTTGACAACTTTCATCGCCATGTTTCTTTTCTCCTGTAGATACTCAGAGTTGTACGGGGGCTGGCGCCCATAATTCAGGCGCGCAGTGTACAGGTAAATCACTAAATAACAAGGGAAAATCGTTGAACTGGAACACGGCGATGCTTTAGAATTCGCGCTCTTCTCCACACCCCTTCTGTGCCGGAGTGGTGAAATTGGTAGACACGTCGGATTCAAAATCCGATGGGGTAAAACCCGTGCCGGTTCGAGTCCGGCCTCCGGTACCATATCCAACGTGAACGAGTCGAGTCCGGCCCCGGAATGCCGTACCACCGGTACCAACTCAGCTTGTATGACCGAATTTGGTGGCGTCCCGGACGTGTTTTGCACCGATATGGTGCACGCGTAGCGACGCACCGACCCATCGGCGGATGGGTTTTATCGCCTAGCGCTGCCGCTTGAGCTGAACCGGTGGTGGAACGGCATCGAGGCGGCCCTGCAGGAACAGGAGACTGCGGCGAATCTGCTGACCCCAGAGGTCGAAGATGAAGTCCAGCGCGGTCTTGTCCGACTCAATATTGTGGAAGGCCCAGATATCGTCGGTAGACTTGGAATCCAGCATACGAATCATGACCTTGTTGTCCACGGGATCGACGAAGGCAAAGGACATGGTCACCGCGCCACCGCCCTTGCCGCCGGCTTCCACGACGCTGCGGGGTTCATAGGGATGAACCGCGATCACCCGAGCATAGAGCACCGCATGAGCCTTGCTGCGATCGCCCACCACGTGAAAAGCCTGGTCGGCTTCGAGCGCACGGGTCATTTCACGGGCGAACTTGTTCTGCAGCACGTCTTCCTCGTGATCGTCCATGCGCCAGGCATCGATATCGCTGGGGCGCACACCATGGGGCTGGATGATCTGCGTACGCGAGGTATTGGCCGGGGCAATGTAGATGCGCCGCACACCGTCGATCCAGTCCTTCTTGGCGACATCCTCATTGACGTAAACCTCGTCCGCCATGGAATCGCGCACCTTGAAGTATTCTGCATTTCCTTTTTCCGGCATCTTTTTGGTGGAAACCTGCTGGGTTTCACAGGCCACCAGGAAAAAGGGAACCAGGATCAGGCTGGCCAGGTGCTTGAATCGCATTACATCTCTCCTTTGCGTTTGCCTCGGCTGATTTAGTTTAGACGAGCATTTTTCGTTGGGCCAGCACCGGCTTTCTATTACAATCCTGCGAACATGAAACACACCTCACTAATCCTGGTTCCCCTCCTACTCTGCAGCTTCCAGACCCACGCGGACGACCAGCTCGAACATGTCATCGTCACGGCCACCCAGCAGCCACTGAGCAGCCTGGACCTGCCGATCAACACCGCAGTGGTCACCAGCGAAGACCTCAACATTGTCCAGCATGTCCACATCAATGAGGTCTTCCAGCGCGTCCCCGGTGCCTGGATCTCCCGCGGTAATGGCCAGGAGAGCCTCACCGCACTGCGCTCACCGGTACTCACCGGCGCCGGCAGCTGTGGCGCATTCTTCATGGCAGGCGATGGCATTTCCCTCCGCGCCCCGGGTTTCTGCAACGTCAATCAGCTCTTCGACGCCAATACGGAACAGGCTGAGCGCATCGAGGTGCTCAAGGGCCCGGCCACGGCGCTATACGGTTCCGGCGCCATGCACGGCGTGATCAATGTCATCAGCCCGGCGCCCTCGGCAGAGCTCGATCACCGCATCAGCGCCGAGGGTGGCCCGCACGATTACTACCGCGGCAAGTATTTGTACAGCAACAGCTTCGACGCCCACGGCCTGGTCGTCGCCGCAAACGCCACTACCGATGGCGGCTACAAGCGAAGCTCCGGATACGACCAGGTAAAGGCAACTCTGCGCCACCAGTACCAGGGTCAGGCGTTCAGCAGCGATACGATATTCACGGCCACCGATCTCGACAAGGATACGGCGGGATTCATCACCGGTTACAAGGCCTACAAGGATTCCGACAGGAAGAAGGAAAATCCCAACCCGGATGCCTACCGCGATGCTGACGCCATGCGCCTGCAGTCCACGTTCACCCTCCCCCTGGACGAATACGACCAGCTGACCATCACGCCCTACTGGCGCGACAACGACATGGAATTCCTGCAGCACTTCCTTCCCTGGCAGTCGACCGAGAAGAACGGGCACGAGAGTTACGGCGTGGGTGCCAAGCTCTATAACACGGGCTCCTGGCTGAACATGGTGAGCGGTGTCGATCTCGAGTACACCGACGGCTGGCTCAAGGAAACCCAGGAGGAGCCTTTCAGCCCCAACCAGCCCCAGGGCGTACACTACGACTACCAGGTGGATGCCTGGTTGGCGGCCGCCTGGACCCAGCTCAACTGGGACCTGGCCCGCAATCTCAATATTACCGCCGGGGCGCGATTCGAATACACCGAGTACGATTACGACAATCGTACCGGTGATGGTCCCGCCTGCGGCCCGGAGGCAACCGCGTGTCATTTTTACCGCCCACCGGACCGGGACGATGACTTCAATAACTGGTCTCTGAACGCCGCCTTGCTATGGGACTACCAGGCAGCCCATGCCATGTTCCTGCGCCTGTCCAGTGGTTTCCGGGCGCCCCAGGCCACGGAACTGTACCGCTTGCAGGCAGGCCAGGAACGGGCGGACCTGGATTCCGAGGAACTGAACAGCGTTGAGCTGGGCTGGCGTGGTGTTGCCGGTGAGTTTCAATACGACCTCGGATTGTATTACATGGAGAAAGACGAGGTCATTTTCCAGGACGCGAACCGGCGTAATATCAGTGGCGCCGAGACAAAACATTATGGCCTCGATGTCGCTCTGCGCTGGCGCTTCGCGCGGGATTTTGACTTCGCAGCAGACGCCACTTTTGCCAAGCACGAGTACGACAGCGACATCAACCTGCTGGGCTCCAGCGGCAATATCAACGGCAATACCATGGATACCGCGCCGGAGATCTGGGGCAGTGTACGCCTCGGTTGGGATTTCCTGCCCGCTTACCGGGCCGAGCTGGAGTGGGTGCACATGGACGAGTACTACCTTGAACCGGATAACCGCCACGAATACGACGGTCACGACCTGATCAATCTGCGTATCGTCGGGCAACTTACCGATCGCCTGTCACTGGGCCTGCGCGGACTCAATCTCACCGATGAAGACTACGCCGAGCGTGCCGATTTCGGTTTCGGCAGCTATCGCTATTTTGTCGGTGAAGAAAGAGCCCTGTACGTGGAGCTGGAATACCAGCTGGCGCCCTAGCGAATCGCCGAGATACCCACCGCGTCGCGCACGCGAGCCATCAGCACCGAGGCCGTCTCACGGGCCTTGTCCGCGCCACGCTTCAATTCCGCCTCGATAAACGCCGGGTCATCCATCAGCTGGTTATAGCGCTCGCGAGCCGGCGACAATTCTGCATTGATCAGTTCAAAAAGGCGTTTCTTGGCTTCACCCCAGGCTATACCGTTGGCGAACTCACGGCGCATGTCCTCGACCTGCTCCGGAGAGGCGAAGGCTTCCCAGACCTGGAATACGGTGGAGTCCTCAGGGTCCTTGGGTTCGCCGGGTTCCAGCAGGTTGGTCTTGATCTTGTTAATGGATTTCTGCAGCCGCTTCTCGGTCTCGAACAGGGGTATGGTGTTGCCATAACTCTTGCTCATCTTGCGCCCGTCCAGGCCCTGCAGCACGGCCACGCTGTCGTCAACTATGGCCTCGGGCAACACGAACTCCTCGCCGAAGTGGTGGTTGAAGCGCTGGGCGATATCCCGCGCCATTTCCACATGCTGGATCTGGTCCCGCCCCACGGGAATCTCGTGGGCCCTGAACATGAGTATGTCCGCCGCCATCAGGATGGGGTAGCTGAACAGTCCCATGGTGATGCCGAAGTCCGGGTCTTCACCGGCTTCCTCGTTGGCCTGGACCGCCGCCTTGTAGGCGTGGGCGCGGTTCATTAAGCCCTTGGCAGCACTGCAACTGAGCACCCAGGTGAGCTCGAGGATCTCGGGAATGTCGCTCTGGCGGTAGAAAACGGCCTTGTCGGTGTCCAGGCCCAGCGCCAGCCAGGTGGCGGCGATTTCCCGGCTGGACTCGCGCACCCGCTCCGGTGCATCCGCCTTGATCAGCGCGTGGTAGTCGGCGAGGAAATAATAGCCTTCAACCTCATCACTGTGGCTGGCTTCTATCGCGGGGCGAATCGCCCCGACGTAGTTACCGAGATGCGGAGTACCCGTGGTGGTAATCCCGGTGAGAACGCGTTTCTTGTCCATCGCTTGCCGTTACTGCGCCTAAAAAGGCGCCTATGATACTGAGTTGCGCTGGGCCTGGCTACGCATTAGCGCCCGGTAGTCCTCGAGCAGCAGGCGTGGCGAAAATGCATCTACATCGGCCACGGGCAGGGCCTGCTCCAGGGCTTTACGCGAGCACCAGTCCCTGAGCACAGCCACCGCCGCGGCACTGTCCCTGTAGCGGAACTCCGCAGCAAACCATTCCGGGTATACCAGGCGGTCGGGAACCAGGGGTGCGCAGCCACAGGCGCAGGCCTCGAGCATCGAAAGCCCCTGGAAATCGTGCAGTGAGGTCGACAGCGCCACATCGCAGGAGGCGAGAAGGGAAAAATAGTCCCGGCGATCCTCGATATAGCCCCAATGACCCAGTGCACCGCCCAGCTCCAGGCGCTCCTTCAGAGGCACAAAAGCATCGGGTTGCTCGCGAAACTGCTGCCCGACCACATGCAGGGTAAATTCCTTGTCCTCGTCGAGCAGCAAGGTCGCGATTTCCAGCAACTGGTCGGGGTTCTTGTCGTACTCCCAGCGATGATTCCAGATCAACTGCAGAGCGCCGCCGGGAGTCGAGCGAGCGTCGAAGTCGGGTATTTCCACCGGCACCGGGAGCACCCGGGATTTGGCTGCCAGTACTTCGCCGATGCCCGGCGGCACAGCATCCGGCATCCCCTGCAGGAGTGCCGCACAACCATAGAGGAAACTGTCGCGATTGAATGCGGAGTTGAATACCAGACCGTCGGCGGCCAGCGCACTGTAGATACTGACCATCTGGGCCTCCAGCAGTCCGTGGCGGTGCCGTCCCTCGGGGTAGGCAAACTGGTTTTCATGGAAGTACAACAGTGTCGGCACAGAGGCCAGTGAGGGCACCAGTCCGCGCAGGGTTGCGAGGTCCACCATGGAGGTGGCCAGCACCAGGTCGTAATCTCGCTCCAGCGTCTCCCGCTCAGCAATCGACCACTGCAGAGGGTTGCCACGTATGCGCCAGGAAAAATGTCTTGGCGGCAATGTCAGCGAGAACCACTCCCAGTCCGCCAGGCCGCGCTGCAGTGTCTCCCGCCACTGCCGATGACTAAAGGCCTCGTAGGCCGAAAGCAGCAAAACCCGCACAGGGTGGAAATTCAGGAATGCTGAGGGCTGAGCGGTGCGGCTCGCTCCATAAATCGAGCCAACACCCGGCTCAGCTGCCAGCCGTCGGAACTCCCCGCCATTTCGCGCACGGAGTGCATGGCAAACTGCGGGGCTCCCACGTCCAGTGTCCTGACGCCCAGCTCACCAGCGGTGATGGGACCGATGGTGCTGCCGCAGGCCATGTCCGTACGTACCACGAAGGACTGAACCGGTACATCCAGCTCTTCGCAGAGCTGCCGGAACAAAGCCGTTGTTTCACTATTGGAGGCGTAGCGTTGATTCGCATTGATCTTGATGACCGGGCCACCGTTCAGCATCGGACCGTGGTTCTCATCATGGGGGGCGGCGAAGTTCGGGTGCACCCCGTGGGCGTTGTCCGCTGATATCATCACCGAAGCATCGATCATCGCCGCATAGGCCGCGCTGTCTCCCGCCAGCCGCTCCAGCACGGTTCTCAACATCGGACCCTGGGCCCCGGCAGCGGACTGGCTGCCGACTTCCTCGTGATCGTTGCAGACAAGCAGGCTGCTCACCGCGCCATCCGCCGACAGCAGGGCCTGCAGGCCGCTGTAGCAGCTGAGCAGGTTATCCAGCCTGGCCGAGGTAATAAACTCTTTCTCCAGGCCGATCAGCTGCGGCGGCTGGGTATCATAGAAGCACAGTTCAAAGTCGAGCACTTTGGCCACGTCCAGGCCGGCGTGTTCCTGCTTGAGGCGGCTGGCCAGCATGTCGCGAATCTCCAGCGAATCGCCGGTGCTTAGAATCGGCACGATATCGGTCTGCGCATTGATGCTGCGCTTCTTGTTCACCTCACGGTCGAGATGGATAGCCAGGCTGGGGATCACCGCAATGGGATCACGGAAATCCACCAGGGCCTTGCGCAAGGTGCCGGCAGCGTCAACAAAAGTCACCCTGCCTGCCAGGGACAGATCGCGGTCGAACCAGGGGTTTAACAGGGCGCCGCCATAGACTTCCACACCGAGTTGCTGGTAGCCCTCACTGCTCTTTTCCGGGTTGGGTTTGACCATCAGGCAGGGGCTGTCGGTATGGGCGCCCACCATGCGCAGGCCCGCACCGGGTCCGCTGTCGTGGCCACTGCGAAAGGCGATAATCGAGCTGTCGTTGCGGCACAGGTAATAGGCGCCGCCGGGTTCGATGTCCCAGGTCTCGGCATCGCTGAGTTGGGTAAAACCTGCCGCATCCAGGCGCTTCTGCATCTCGTGAACCGCGTGAAACGGTGAACTCGCCGCCTCCAGAAATTCCAGCAGGCCCTCGTTGAATTCCTCTAGTTGCATAGTCATGCCTTCAATCTCGCAAGCAGGCTGGACGTATCCCATCGCCCGCCGCCCAGTTGTTGTACATCGCCATAGAATCCGTCGACCAGTCTCGTCAGCTCCAGTTCCAGACCCATGCTCTCCGCCTCTTCGAGCACAATGGCCAGGTCCTTGCGCATCCAGTCGACCGCAAACCCGTGTTCGTATTCGCCGGCCAACATGGTCTCGTATCGGTTCTCCATCTGCCAGCTCTGGGCGGCACCCTGGGAGATCACCTCCACCACTGCCGCTGCATCCAGGCCGGCTTGCTCAGCAAATAAAAGACCCTCGGCCAGACCCTGGACGACCCCGGCAATGCAGATCTGGTTGACCATCTTCGCCAGCTGCCCGCTGCCGCTGGGGCCGAGCAGGCGCAGACAGCGTGCGTAATTCTCCATCACCGGCTGTGCCCGCTCGAAGACATCGGCCTCGCCCCCGATCATGATAGTCAATTGACCGTTCTCTGCGCCGGCCTGGCCTCCGGAGACCGGCGCATCGAGGAAATGAAATCCCCGCGCTGCAGCCGCGGTGGACAGCTCCCGGGCCAGTCCCGCCGACGCGGTCGTGTGATCGACGAGGATGGCTCCATCCCGCGCGCCGGCAAAGACGCCGGCGTCTCCCAGGATCACCGAGCGTACATCTTCGTCATTACCGACGCAGCTGAAGACGATGTCCGCGCCCTCAGACGCCGCCGCCGGTGTTGGCGCTGCGCTGCCGCCGTACTGCTCTACCCAGCGATCTGCTTTACCGGATGTACGGTTATATACGGTCACGTCGAAACCCGCGCGCTGCAGGTGGCCGGCCATGGGATAGCCCATCACACCCAGACCGATAAATGCTAATTGCATGCCCACTTCCTCACCACCATACATAGAACAAAACAAGCCCAAGCGCGCAACGGTAGAGCACGAAGGGTAAAAAGCCAAGTCGTTTTACCCACTGCAGGAACACGGCTATCGCGAGGTACGCGGTGACAGCCGCAGCGAGTACTGCTGCAAACAGCATCAACCAGTCCACCGCTTCTCCCGCAGCGACCAACTGCGCGATCTTCAAGGTGCCTGCCGCAAGAATGATGGGAATGGACAACAGGAAAGAAAAACGTGCAGCCGCCTCGCGATCCATCCCGCAGAACAAAGCCGCCGTCATCGTGATGCCTGACCTGGAGGTGCCGGGGACCAGGGCAATCACCTGCGCCAATCCGATAATGACAGCCGAGCGCAGATCAAGGGTACGATCGCCATGGCCACGCCAGTCAGCCAGGCCCAGCAGCAGACCAAAAAAGATGGTCGTCGATGCGATAACGGTAACACTGCGCAACTCGCCGCTGACCAGGTCATCCAGCAATAAGCCTGCCAGCCCTGCCGGCACGGTAGCCAGTCCAAGATAAAGGACCATGCGCGAGGGCTCATTCAGTTGTCGGTATTTCAGCGAAGAGACCGTGCCGCTGAACATATCCAGCAGATCGCGCCGAAAATACAGCAACACCGCAGCCAGGCTGCCCACGTGTACCGCCACGTCGAAAGCCAGGCCCTGATCGGCCCAGCCTAGCAACTGGGACGGAAGGATCAGGTGCGCCGAACTCGATACCGGCAGAAATTCGGTCAAGCCCTGTACCAGCGCCAGCAGTATCGCTTGCCAGAACTCAGTCATCCATCAGCCCTGCTCCGACAGCTTCTTCCACTGTATTTCATTGCGCAGGTACACCGGCTGCACCTCTGCCGCGGATTGGAAAGTTTCGAGTCCGTCGCAGAGCTCCAGCAGGTCCCGACTGTCGGGCCACTGGTCCGCGACCGTACCCGAGAGCCTGTCAGTCAACTCTGCGGGCAACTCCTGCAGCATGCACAAGCCGCTGCCCACGGCTATCACCGGTCGCTCTGCCTGCACGATGTCAGGCGGCAGGTCGGATGGCGCTGAGACAGCGTCATCGCATAGCGCCTTTGCCCTGCCATCGACAAACTCATATAAACCCCAATACAGTTCGTTGATCCGTGCGTCGAGCAAAACCAGTGCCAGCGCATCTTTTTCGATCGCGCCCCTCCTCCAGCAGCCCTGTGCCAGGCAAGCGAGGGTGGAGATGCCTGCTACCGGTATTGCATTGGCATAAGCCAGCCCCTGAACGGCGCTGGCTGCGATACGCAGCCCGGTAAAGGAACCGGGGCCGTGAGTGTAGGCCAGCAGGTCGATTGACGAGTCGGGCCACTCACCGCCGGGGAGCACCTCGCGCGTCATGGAAAAGATCCGCCCGCTATGCTGCCGCGGAATCAATTCATAGCGATGCACCAGCTCCCCGTCACAGCGAAGTGTTACGGAACAGGCGTCGGTCGCAGTATCAATAGCCAGGATATTCAACATCGGTCATCAATGAGTCAGGGCAAGCGCATTGTATGAACCCGCGCACCCTGCATGCAATAATGAAGCATGACTGTTACAGGCATTGTTCTCTGTGGTGGACGCGGAAGCCGTATGGGTGGTGCCGATAAGGGGCTTCTACCCTGGGGCGACTCGAGCCTGGTTGCAAGTGTGACTGATGGTCTGAGAAACCAGGTCGATACAATTCTCATCAGCGCCAACCGCAATCTGGACAGCTACCGCGAGCTGGGCTTTCCCGTCGTCAGCGACGCACTCGCGGATTACCAGGGCCCTCTCGCCGGCATCGCCGCAGCGTTGGCCCGCTGCAACAGCGATATCGCCGTGGTCGTACCCTGCGATACTCCGATGCTTCCCGGTACGCTGGTGGAAAGACTGCTCGCACCGCTGCAGGACCCAACCCCCGACCTGAGCCTGGCGCATGACGGAGAGCGTCGGCAGTACCTGTGCAGTGCAATCAGGCGGCGCTGCCTGCTCAGCCTGGAGAATTATTTGCAAACCGGTGGCCGCTCCGTGAAAGCCTGGCACGAGCAACTCGAGGTCGCGGTAGTGGATTTTTCCGACTGTCCCGGGGCCTTTGTAAATCTCAACCGGGAAGAAGACTTCCACCCATAAAAAAAACCCGCCTCTCGGCGGGTTCTTTTAATTAGCGCTTCTTTTTGGCTGCAGCCTTTTTCCTGGGGGCTGCCTTCCGCTTGGGCGCGGCCTTCCGCTTGGCGGCTGCCTTCTTCTTGGGCGCTGCCTTCCGCTTTGCGGCTGCCTTCTTCTTGGGCGCTGCCTTCCGCTTTGCGGCTGCCTTCTTCTTGGGCGCTGCCTTCTTCGCGGCCTTCTTCTTGGCCGGGGCAGCCTTCTTTTTGGCTGCTTTCCTGGCCCTGGCTTCAGCCTGCTTGGCGGCCTTTCTCAGCTGCGCCTCGAGCTTACGCTCCAATGCACGCAGCTTCTTGGCATCAGCCGTGGCACGTTTCTTGGCCCAGTTGGCTGCATAAGTCGCCAGGGCTTTCGCCTTGGCAAGTTCTGCCTCCGCGGCCAGCGCTGCCTTGCGTGCTGCCAGTCTTTCCCGCGCAGCTTCCTTGGCTGCTCTCTGCTTGGCCACTTCCATGGCATCCTTGAGACGACTGCTGGCGGCGGCTGCACGACCGCGCAGGCTGCCGACCTTGGCATTCGCTTTCTTGACCGCATTGGAGGCGGCCTTGGCTGCACGCTTGTCCATTGCCTTCGCGGTTTTCGCCGCCCTGGCCCTCGCTTGTGCAGCTTTCTTGCGAGCTGCGTCTACTCTCTTGCGCTCAGCGGCAATTGATTTCTGGAGAGTTGCCAGTGCATCACTGGCTTTCTTTACTGCAGGCGATACAGCTGCCTTCGGTGTGCTTTTCTTGCGCGGTTTTGCCGCGGCTTTCTTCTTAGCCTTAGCCATTCTGTGCATCCCCTACGGTTATTATGTTGTAACGCAAGTTCAAAATAACACAGAAAAAATAGGCGGTACAAGCGATAGGAAAGCGACATTCAGTCTGATAATGCTTGCAATATTTGCGCCTTAATCGCATCGACGTCGCCGATACCTTCGACGCGGTGATAGGCAGGCGCCGCTTCTCCTTCGAGGGAATTGTAAAAATCGATGAGCGGCGCAGTTTGTGAGTGATAGACCTCGAGTCGATTGCGAATCGTCGCCTCCTGGTCATCCTCACGTTGAACCAGGGGCTCACCGGTCTCGTCGTCGAGGCCTTCCTGCTGCGGTGGGTTGTGGGTGATGTGATAGATGCGGCCGGAAGCCGGGTGTACTCGGCGACCACTCAAGCGCTGCACGATCTCCTCGTCTTCAACGGCAATCTCGAGAACATGATCGATCACGACTCCCGCTTCAACGATCGCCTCCGCCTGGGGAATCGTTCGCGGAAAACCGTCAAACAGGAAGCCATTCACGCAGTCCGCTTCCTGGATACGCTCCTTGACCAGGCCGATGATGATGTCATCGGAAACGAGTTCGCCGGAGGCCATCACTGCCTTCGCCTTAAGTCCGAGCTCCGTTTCCGCCTTGACGGCGGCGCGCAACATATCGCCCGTGGAAATCTGGGGTATGGAGAAATGTTCGCAAATAAACTGGGCCTGGGTGCCCTTGCCTGCGCCGGGCGCGCCCAACAGAATCAATCGCATTGTATAAATACCTGGGAAGTGAGGAGGCAAACCATACACAGCCCTGTCGGGCAGTTCAAGCTTCGCGTTTTACCTCATCCCAGATCCCGTCGAGGCTCTCCAGGTCCAGTTCATCGAGCTTTTTCCCCTGGGAATTTACCCGCTCTTCCAGGCGGTTGAAGCGGTTTTCAAACTTGCTGGTGGCCCGGCGCAGGGCGGCCTCGGCATCGATCCCGGTATGGCGTGCGAGGTTGACACAGGAAAACAGTAAATCACCCAGCTCTTCCTCCTGACGAGCTTTGCTCTCCTCACCGGCCGCCAGAAACTCCGCCAGCTCCTCCGCGCACTTTTCCAGTACGCCGGAAACATCCGGCCAGTCAAAACCGACCGTGGCGGCGCGCTTCTGCACCTTCTGAGCGCGGCTCAGCGCCGGCAAGGCAGTGGGAATATCAGCCAGCACCGACGTTTGGCGCCGCTGGTGACGCTCCTGCCGCTTAATCGCTTCCCAGGATTCCTTTACCTCAGCCACTGACGTACTGTCGTCGACAACACCTTCTATCTCGCCGTCGGCAAAAACATGGGGATGGCGCCGCACCAGTTTGTCGACCAGCGTATGCACTATATGGGCGAAATCGAAAAGCTCCCGCTCCTCGCCCAGGCGCGCATAAAATATGACCTGGAACAAAAGGTCACCCAGCTCCTCGGCCAGGTGCGGGTAGTCGCCGTGTTCTATAGCCGAGGCGAGTTCATAAGCCTCTTCCAGGGTAGACGGAACGATGCTGTTGAAGTCCTGCTCGAGATCCCAGGGGCAGCCCTGCTCGGGGTCGCGTAGACGCTGCATGACGCGCAGCAGGTCCGCAAGGGAATAGAGTTGTTCAGCCGGCACGTTCGACGCCGTCTTCCGACAGCCTCACCGCGCTGATCACATTGTTGAGCCGGCTCATGCGTTCGAGAATCTTGCCCAGGGCCGTAAGATCACCCACTTCAATGCGCAGGCGCATGGTCGCCGTATGACGCTTGCGATTGGTGCTGGTGTTTACCGACAGTACATTGATATGTGCCAGCGCCAGCAGCTCGGTAATGTCCCTGAGCAGTCCGGGTCGGTCATAGGCCTCGATGCCAACATCAACCTCATAACCGGCGCGACTCTCCGCCCCCCAGCTGACATCGATGATGCGCTCCGGTGAACTCAGCTGTAACTGCAGCAGGCGACTGCAATCGTGGCGGTGCACGCTCACGCCCCTACCCTGGGTAATGAATCCGACGATGTCATCACCTGGCAGCGGTTTGCAGCAACCGGCAACGTGGCTCAACAAGTTGCCAACACCGTGCACCTGGACAGTACTGGCCCGGGCGGTGGGTGGACGGCGAACGGTACGGCGCAGCGTGACTGCCGGTTCCTCGGCAGGCTCGGTATCCGCGATCAGTCCCTGGGCGGCATTCAGTACCTGTGCGGCGCTGAGCTCCCCGGCGCCGACCGCGGCAAACATGTCTTCAACCGTGGCCTGTTGCACGCGCTTGGCCACGTGCTTGTAGTCAATACTGGTCAATGCCAGGCGGCGGAACTCCCGCTCCAGCAGATGCCGTCCCGCATCGACATTTTCATCCCGGGCCTGTGCCCGGAACCAGTGTTGCACCTTGGCCCGTGCGCGCGAAGTCTTCAGATAGCCCAGGCCTGCCTGCAACCAGTCCCGCCGCGGTGTGGCGTCGCGCCCGGTCAGGATTTGTACGCGCTGCCCGGTCTGCAGCTGGTAGGTCAGCGGCACTATGGATCTGTTGACCTTGGCGCCGCGGCAACTGTGGCCGACCTCGGTATGCACATGGTAGGCAAAATCCAGGGGGGTCGCGCCCTGGGCCAGGTTGACGACGTCGCCCTCGGGAGTAAACACGTAGACTCTGTCCTGGGCGACATCGGCGCTGAACTGTTCGGCGAGGTTATGAATATCGCCGGTCTCCTCGTGCCAATCCAGGACCTGGCGCAGCCAGGCGATCTTTTCCTCGTAGCTACTGGCGAGGCCGCGCTCACCGTCGGTCCCCTTGTAGCGCCAGTGGGCACAGACACCGAGTTCAGCCTCTTCGTCCATGTCATAGGTACGAATCTGAACTTCGAGAATCTTGCCCTCGGGACCGATTACCGCCGTGTGTAGTGAGCGGTAGCCGTTTTCCTTGGGATTGGCGATATAGTCATCGAATTCGTTGGGTATGTTCCGCCACAGCCCATGCACCACCCCCAGTGCGGCGTAACAGTCCTTGATCTCGGGCACCAGTATGCGCACTGCACGGATGTCGTAGACCTGCGAAAAACCAATACCCTTACGCTGCATTTTGCGCCAGATACTGTAGATGTGCTTGGAGCGGCCACTGAGCTCTGCCTCGACGTTTTCCTGCGCCAGGGTTTCCACCAGCAGCCGCTTCACCCTGTCGATAAACTGGTCGCGTTCGACGCGCTTTCCATCGAGGAGCTTCGCAATCTTGTGGTAGGCGTCCTGGTAGAGATAGCGGAAGGACAAATCCTCCAGTTCCCACTTCAAATGGCCGATACCAAGCCGGTGAGCCAGGGGTGCGTAGACATCGAAGACCTCGCGCGCGACCGACAGCCGCCGCTCGGCATCTTCCTTAACCGCCCTGATGGCACAGGTACGCTCGGCCAGTTTGATCAGGGCCACCCGTACGTCGTCCACCAGGGCAATCAGCATTTTGCGGATATTGTCCTTCTGGGCATCGGCCTGACCCAGTACGGGTGCATCCCGGTCGATATTCAGGTCGCTGATCGCCGACATGCGCTGCACACCAACGACCAGGCGCGCGGCGGCGGGGCCGAACTGCTGCTCAATTTCCTCGATCGTGGCGCGACCCTCGGCGTAAACCCGGTAAACAATTCCCGCCACCAGGCTGTCGGTCCCCATGTGCAGATCGAACAGGATCTGGGCCATATCGAGGCCCGCATCCAGAGGATTGGCTGCCTGGGACAGATCGTCACTGCTGCTGGCCGGTCGCTTCGAATTGCTCCGTACCCACTCACAGGCCGCCAGCAGTTCACGCCGGCACGCCGGGTCGTACTCGGGTAACTGGTCGTCCAGCCAGGCCGCGATATCCAGGTCGCCTCCGCGCCCTGCCCTGACGCTGACCACTAGGAAAATACTCCCGTAGACAGGTAGCGATCGCCGCGGTCACAGATAATTGCCACGATCACCGCATTCTCTACTTCCTTCGCCAGTTGCAGTGCACCAGCCACGCAACCGCCGGAGGACACACCACAGAAAATGCCCTCGCGAGCCGCCAGCTCGCGCATGGTTTGCTCGGATTCCTGCTGCGAAATATCGATCACCCGGTCTACCCGGGCAGCATCGAAAATTTTCGGCAGGTACTCCTGGGGCCACCGGCGAATGCCCGGGATACTGGAGCCATCCTGGGGCTGCAGTCCGACAATCTGGATATCGGGATTCTTCTCCTTGAAAAAGCGGGATGCGCCCATGATGGTACCGGTGGTACCCATGGAACTGACAAAATGCGTGACGGTACCGCCGGTCTGTTCCCAGATTTCAGGCCCGGTGCCCTCGTAGTGGGCCACCGGGTTGTCGGGATTGGCAAACTGGTCGAGCACCCTGCCCTCGCCGTTCGCCTGCATCTGCATGGCGAGATCACGGGCGCCCTCCATGCCGGCTTCCTGGCTGACCTCGATCAACTCTGCACCGTAGGCAGCCATAGCCTGCTTGCGTTCGTCACTCATGTGCGACGGCATGATCAGGAGCAGTCGGTAACCCTTGATCGCCGCGGCCATGGCCAGCGCAATACCGGTATTGCCGCTGGTGGCCTCGATCAGGGTATCGCCCGGTTTCAGTTCGCCGCGCTCTTCCGCATGGCGAATCATGGAAATTGCCGGCCGGTCCTTGACTGAACCGGCGGGGTTATTCCCCTCCAGCTTGAGCAGGATGGTGTTTCCGGTTTCTGTACCCATGCGTTGTAAACGCACCAGGGGCGTGTTGCCTACACAGGCTTCAATCGTGGGGTAGTCGCGCATATGGGCCCGGATTATACCTCTATGGAATGAGCGCTGCGAAAGCGATCACGTACTCTTTTTCATCGGCGATGCTCAGCAGGACACGGCTGCCTCCCAGGCTGTCAGCGGCAGCCGCCGCACCGCCGCTGAGTGCGACCTGGGGAGCACCGTTTTCGTCGTGGAGTACGCGAATATCCTGCCAGCTGACACCGCGTCCGATCCCTGTTCCCAGGGTTTTGGCCACTGCTTCCTTGGCGGCAAATCGCTTCGCCAGTAAACGGTGGGCATTGGCGTGCGCGGCGTATTCCTCGCACTCCGGCGGCGTCAGTATGCGTTGGACAAAGCGTTCGCCCTGGCGTTCCACGACTGCCGCGATACGGGCAACCTCGAGTATGTCGGTACCGAGTGCGATCACGCGGGCCCCTGGAACAGTTCTCGGCTCTTCAATGGCTTGTCCCCCAGATGGGCGGCCAGCGCCTGTCGCGTCAGCCGTTTGGCGCAGCGCCGCACCGCCGGGCTGAATTCGCCGCGCACCAATTGCAGCAGCTCTCCCCCATTGTAACGGGGCAGGCGCTCGGAAACCGGCTTTTCCGCGAGAACCAGTCCGTACTCCTCGTGAAAGCTATACCAACTGCCGTCATCTATCGGTTCACCGCTCAGACCATCGGTTTCCAGGTCGAAACCGTAGCCCAGTTCCTCCAGCAGGGTGAATTCGAACTGGCGCAGGGCCAGCTCCTCCGGTCCATCGCCACGCAGCTCCCCCAGTACTCGTTCGTACTCGTCGTAGAGCTTCTGGTGGGGGTCCTCGTGGTGCAGCAGCCGCACCAGCAGCTCATTGAGGTAGAGCCCGCTGTAGAGCCGGCGCCCGGCAGGCGCCAGGGTTTCGCCACGAGTTTCGCAGGCTGTCAGGGTTTTCAGCTCGGCACGCCCGGACCAGGAGCAGAGCAAGGGACTGAAGGTCTGCAACAGAGCAGCCGCGTTACCCCCGCGCACTTTACGGCCCTTGGCGCCCTTCGCCACCAGTGAGACGCGACCGTGTTCGCGACTGAAATATTCCAGCAAAAGGCTACTGTCGCGGTAAGGCCGCGTGTGCAGCACGTAACCGGCTTGTAACAATGCTTTCACGGTTCAGTCGTCGTAACCCAGGCTGCGCAGGGCACGTTCGTCGTCGGACCAGCCGGATTTCACCTTGACCCAGAGCCGCAACATGACTTTCGACTCGAACAGGGCCTCCATGTCCTGCCGGGCTTCGGCCCCGATGGAGCGCAGCCTGGAGCCGCCCTTGCCGATGATTATCCGCTTCTGGCCGTCTCGCTCCACATGGATCAGGGCCGCTATATGCAAAACCGCGTCCTGTTTCTTGAATTCCTCGATTTCGACGGTTATGGCATAGGGAAGCTCATCACCGAGCTGGCGCATGATCTTTTCGCGCACCATCTCCGCGGCCATAAAGCGCTGGCTTCGGTCGGTTACCTGGTCTTCCGGGAAGAAATGCGTCGACTCGGGCAATTCCTCTTCGATACAGGCCTCGAGCTCGTCGACGTTGTGCTGATTCAGGGCGGAAATCGGCAATACGGCCTTGAAGTCGGCCCGCTCGGACAGGAATTGCAGGTGCGGCAACAGGTCCGATTTCGTTTCCAGCAGGTCCACCTTGTTCACCGCCAGGATCACCGGTATCCGGTGGTCTCCGGCATGATCGCCCGATACCGCCTGCACCTCCTCCAGCACCAGCTCGTCCTCCTCCGTCCAGGCGGTGCGGTCAACCACCATTACCACGACATCCACATCCCTGATGGCACTGCTGGCGGCTCGGTTCATATAGCGATTGATGGCCTTGGTCGCCCGTTTGTGCAGCCCGGGCGTATCCACGAAAATCACCTGGGTATCGCCCTCGGTCTTGATGCCCAGTACCCGGTGACGCGTGGTCTGGGGCTTGCGCGACGTAATGCTGATTTTCTGGCCGAGAATATGATTCAGCAGGGTCGACTTTCCTACATTGGGCCGCCCCACAATGGCGACATAACCGCAGCGCTGTGAATCAGCCATGCTCACCCAACTCCTCCAACGCGGCACTGGCCGCCGCCTGCTCGGCCTTGCGCCGGCTGCTGCCGATGCCTTCCAGGCGGATGTCGCATTGCGGCAGTTCGCAGCGAACCGTGAACTGCTGCCGGTGATCCTCACCATCTACACGCACCAGCTGATACTCCGGCAGGGGCATGCCTCGCCCCTGCAGATATTCCTGGAGACTGGTCTTGGCATCTTTGCCGGACTCGGCGGGAGAAACCTGCTGCAGGCGTGCGCCGAACCAGCCGCGCACCCGGGCGCGCACAGTCTCCATACCGGCATCCAGCAATACCGCACCGATAACGGCTTCCAGGGCGTCTGCAAGTATCGATGAGCGTTGCCGTCCACCGCTTTTCATCTCACCGGGACCGAGAATGATATGTTCGCCAAGCTCGAGCTCGCGGGCGACTTCCGCGAGGGTTTCACCACGCACCAGGGCGGCACGCATGCGGCTCAGTTCGCCTTCGCTGGCCTTGGGGAATTGCTGGTAGAGGGCCTCGGCGACCACCTGGTTTAGAACGGAATCCCCCAGGAATTCGAGGCGTTCATTGTTGCGGGCGCCGCAGCTGCGATGGGTAAGGGCCAGCTCCAGTAAGGAGTCATCTCCGAACTCGTGGGCCAGCACCTTTGTTAAACGATCACGTCCGGCGGACACAGCCTTCAGTCGATGATGATCACGTTGTCATCAAAAATAAGCACAGCATCAACACCTTCAAACAGCGGTGTGCGCTTTTCGTAGTTGGCGCCGATAATGATCTTGCCCTTGTCGCGATAGATTTTCACATCCTTGGGGGTCAAGGCCTCTATGCGGTTGGTATTGAAGTTGCTGGCGAGGCGCTTGGTGACTTCCCTCAGGGATTGCTTGGAATTGGAGGCGGCAGCCACGTCGGTGATAGCGGTTTTAACCTGGCGTCCTTCCATGTAGGACGGTGCCAACCTGATCATGACCATGAGAAAAAAGGAAAACAATCCGAGTATCACCAGGATACCCAGCATCGACACTCCCGATTGTCGTTTAATAGAACTCATTCTCTAGCCCCCGTAGTCACTGAATCGAGCCCACACGCTGGAAGCTGGGCACACTGAAAAACGAGTCCCAGTGCATCCAGATCGCAAACGCTTTGCCTACTATATCCCTTTCCGGCACCTGACCCCAAACCCGGCTGTCACTGCTGTTATCGCGATTATCGCCCATCATGAAGTAATGCCCGGGTTTTACGGTCACGGAGAAATCGTCGTTGCGGCGTAACATGTCTGTTTGCACTTCGTGTCCGGCATCCCCCAGGGTCTCCTCATTGAGGCGGTAACGGGGACGCCCGGGAGGCAATTGCGCCAGCATTTTCTGGGATACTTCCTCGCCGTTGATATACAGCTTCTTGTTGATGTAGCGAATGCGGTCACCCGGCAAGCCGATGACACGCTTGATGAAATAGGTGTCATTCAGGTGCGGCGGGAAAAACACCATCACGTCACCACGTTCGGGCTCGTTCAGCTCAAGCACCTTGGTTCGAACCGCCGGCAGCCTGATACCGTAGGTGAACTTGTTAACCAGTATGTAATCACCGACCAGCAGGGTCGGCACCATGGAAGAGGAAGGAATCTGGAACGGTTCCACCAGGAACGAGCGCAGCACGAACACGATGAACAGTACCGGGAAAAACGAGCGTGAGTATTCGACCAGCAGGGGCTCCCGCGCCACCTCGTCGCTGCGTTGCCGGTATTCCCGCTGCTGGGGGCTGTCTTCCTTGCTCCAGTCCGGGTATGAGCGCTGCAACTCCACCAGTGCCTGCTTGCGACCCGGCGCCAGGAACAGGTGATCGAACAGCCAGATCAGTCCGCTGCCGAACACCAAAACCACCAGGATCAGCGGAAAATCAATATCCATATAAGTACCCTTTACCCATCCGTTTTCAATACTGCAAGAAAGGCTGACTGCGGGATTTCCACCTTGCCCACCTGTTTCATACGCTTCTTGCCGGCCTTCTGCTTCTCCAGCAGCTTGCGTTTGCGGGTTACATCGCCGCCGTAGCACTTGGCAGTCACATTTTTGCGCAGTGCCTTGACCGTCTGCCGGGCAACGATCTTGCCGCCAACAGCGGCCTGAATTGCCACATCGAACATCTGCCGCGGTATCAATTCCTTCATTTTTTCGGTCAGGGCCCGACCCCGGTGCTGGACGCTGTCACGGTGCACAATAATCGCCAGTGCATCGACCCGTTCGGAGTTGATCAGCACATCCAGTTTGACCAGGTCTGCCGCCTCGAAGCGAATGAAGTGGTAGTCCAGGGAGGCATAACCACGACTGACCGATTTGAGGCGGTCGAAAAAGTCCATCACCACCTCGGACATCGGCAGTTCGTAGACCACTGATACCTGCTGCCCGAGGAACTGCATGTCCTTCTGCACACCGCGCTTTTCGACACACAGGGTAATGACATTACCCAGGTGTTCCTGGGGCACGAGGATATTGGCCTGTACGATAGGTTCGCGCATTTCGTCGATACCGCCCGGATCGGGCAGCGCCGAGGGATTATCCACGGTGATGACTTCACCGTCTTTCTTCAGCACCTCGTAGATGACCGTCGGCGCGGTGGTGATCAGGTCGAGGTCGTATTCACGCTCCAGCCGCTCCTGGATAATTTCCATGTGCAGCATGCCGAGAAAGCCGCAGCGAAAACCGAAACCGAGGGCATCCGAGGTCTCCGGCTCGTAGAACAGGGAGGCGTCGTTCAGGGTCAGCTTGGCCAGTGCTTCCCGGAAATCCTCGTAATCATCCGATGAGATGGTAAAAATGCCGGCATAGACCTGGGGCTTGATGGTCTGGAAGCCCGGCAACGCCGGGACATCGGGGGACGCGGCGTTGGTCAGCGTATCGCCCACGGGTGCACCGTGGATATCCTTGATACCGGCGACCACGTACCCGACTTCACCGGCCTGCAGGCTACCGGTGTCTTCACGCTTGGGGGTAAAAATACCGACATTGTCGACACCGTGGGCCTTGCCAATGGACTTGGCGAGAATTTTTTCACCCTTGCGCAGGATCCCGTTCTTGACCCGCACCAGCGACACCACGCCCAGGTAGTTATCAAACCAGCTGTCGATGATTAGTGCCTGCAGCGGCCCTGACGGGTCGCCTTCAGGGGGCGGAATATGCTCGATCAGGTATTCCAGGGCCGCCTCGACACCCATGCCGGTCTTGGCGCTGACGGCACAGGCATTGTGGGCATCGATGCCGATAATCTGCTCGATTTCCTGCTTGACCCGGTCGGGTTCTGCCTGGGGCAGGTCCATCTTGTTGAGTATGGGCAGTACTTCCAGGCCCTCTTCGATGGCGGTGTAGCAGTTGGCCACGGACTGTGCCTCTACGCCCTGGCCGGCGTCTACCACCAGCAGCGCGCCCTCGCAGGCTGCCAGCGAGCGGGACACCTCGTAGGAAAAATCCACATGGCCGGGGGTGTCGATGAAGTTGAGTTGATAGGTGTTGCCGTCCGCGGCCTTGTAATTGAGTGTGACACTCTGGGCCTTGATGGTAATCCCGCGCTCGCGCTCGATATCCATGGAATCGAGCACCTGCTCCTCCATCTCCCGGTCACTCAGCCCACCGCAGACCTGGATAAAGCGGTCAGCCAGTGTGGATTTGCCGTGGTCGATGTGGGCGATGATGGAGAAATTTCGGATTAAGTCCAGCTTACTCACGTGAGGACAGGATTCCCGCAGCGGGGTCGCATTTGCATAGGGCGCGATTGTACCGAATAGTCGGCACAATCGCTATGCACGCCCCTACTCAGGCCGCAGCCCGATAAACAGCGGCGCGCCACGCCGGATGAGCCGCACCGGGACCGATTTACCGGACTCCAGCTGTTCCGTGGCACGCTCGTAGCTCTCAACGGAGGTGATCGGGCTTCCGGCGATCAGGGTAATGACATCCCCGGACCGAATGCCGGCCTCGGCGGCGGGCGAATCCTCCAGCACCTCGGCGACCAGGACGCCACCGGAAATTCCCCAGCGGTCCTGCAACTGCTCGGTAATTTCGTCGACCACCAGGCCGATCCGGGCGTCGCCGGTTTCGCTGCTGGGCGCACTGGCAACACTGGCCTGTTCGTCGGCGCCAAGGCCACCCACTTCCATGCGCAGGGTCTTGCGTCGACCATCGCGTACGATGAGAACCTCGGCCTCGGTGCCCGGTCGAATCAGGCCCACCACGTGGGGTAAATCCGAGGAAGTCAGGATATCGGCACCATCGAAGCGGATGATAATATCCCCGGGCTTCAGGCCTCCGCGCTCGGCGGGACCATTTTCCTGCAACTGCGCGATGAGGGCGCCCTTCGGCTTATCCAGGCCGAAAGATTCAGCCAGCGCCTTGTTCACATCCTGGATGGTGACACCCAGCCAGCCGCGGGTAACCTTGCCCGTTTCCTTGAGCTGCTCCACCACGTTGATGACGACACTGAACGGGATTGCGAAAGACAGGCCGATGGAACCGCCGCTGCGGGTATAGATCTGGGAATTCACCCCTACGACCTCACCATCGAGGTTGAACAGCGGTCCGCCCGAATTCCCGGGGTTGATGGCCACATCGGTCTGTATGAAAGGCACGTAATTGTCGCGATTCTCGGTGGGCAGGCTACGACCCTTGGCACTGACGATGCCGGCCGTGACAGAGTAATCCAGGCCGAAGGGAGAGCCGATGGCCAGCACCCATTCGCCGACTTCCAACTCACCGGGCTTGCCCAGCTTCAGTACGCTGAGGTCATCGGCTTCAATTTTCAGCAGCGCCAGATCGGAGCGTTCATCGAGGCCGATAACTTCCGCCTCATACTCGCGCCGGTCGGTAAGCCGCACCGTGACCGATTCCGCGCCCGCAACCACGTGGTTGCTGGTCACGATATAGCCATCGCGGCTGATCACGAAGCCGGAGCCCATGGACTGGCGTGGCTGCTGCCGCGGAGCCGGCGTGCCGGGATTTTCAAAGAATCGACGCAATGGCTCGGGAATATCCTCCAGCCGGTAGGGGTGGTCTCGACCCATGGAGCCGGGAGCGTATTCAACGAGAATTTTTACCACCGCCGGCGTGTTCTTCTGCACGATTGGCTTGAAATCCGGCAGCGTAGCCGCCTGTGTCGACGCCGCGAGAAACAGCGTGCCCAGGAGTACCAGTAGCGGCGTTTTCAGAATTCTGTGCATGGGTTTACCTCAAGAAAATACAAGATAGTAAAAGTCATGTTCGTAGCAGCGTTCAGGCCGTGACGGGTGGCGCCGGCCCCAGCAGTTTCGGTTGCAGTTCGCGATCTTCGCGATGGATGTAGGCATGCCAGCGCACCGTGCCGAAGCCGATCGCGAAGCCCAACACGGCTCCGCCGACGGCGGCGGCATCACCCCAGCGCGGCACCAGTACCGGCCCGAGCGCAGCCAGCAGCAGCGTACACAGCAGTGGCACCAGGTACACCAGGAAGGAGCTGCGCAGGAGCAGGGATTCCGGGATGGCAATCTGGACCTGGTCGTCGACACGGAAGCGGCCGGGCTCGAATGCAGCGGTAGACACCTGCAGGTAGTTACGGCGGCCGTCGCCGAGGCGGTTCATAAGGCCATGACCACAGGCCTTGTTGGCCGAACAGGCGCCGCAGATCGACTGGCGCATGGTTTCCACCCACAGGCAATTATCCTCGACGGCGACCACTCGGCCGGTTTCAGTCAGCATCGGCGCTCGCCCAGCTCACCGAGTCGGCCACCATGCGGGCCGTATTGATCGGAACCTCACCCAGCACCGTCACCAGCACCGGGCGGTCCGCAATAAACATGCCGGTGGTATAGGCGGTGGTGCCACCCTGTCGGGCTCGACCCTCGCCAATTTCCTTGAGACCGGGCGCGGGTTCGAGATAGACGCTGAATACCGCCAGGCCATCGGTAAAGGTTTTGTCCCGACCCGAGGCGGGGTCGCCGTCGGTGAGGGTAAAACCGGCAGGTACCCAACCCACGCTCCAGCTCTCAACGTCGGCGTCGTCCAGCATGGACAATTCGGCGCCGTGGGAGTGGGCGGCATGGTGAATCACATCCACGCGGGTTCCGTCTGCTTCCACCTCACCAATATGCACATCGGCAAACTGAAAACGTTCCAGCACAATACCGTCCTGCGCAACGGTCTGGGTTTTAAGCAACAAGCCTGTCTCGGAATCCAGGGCCATCTGGTAGCCGTAGCGGAACATATCCCGAGGCACCACCTGGAGAAGCACGGCCTGGCGGCCTGCCACGTGCAGGTCGCCGCCCATCTCCAGGCGGTAGTAGGCGGCGAGGCCGCAGTCCTCGTCCCCGGCCTTGTAGTACTTGCCGATGCGTACCAGCCGGTGTCCCGGATGGATGCAATCGAGGGGGTGTTCGGTTCGCACAACGCGGGCTACTGAGCCGGTCAGGCGGGTTACCTCTTCGGTTTCCACATTGTTTTTCACCGAGTGGGTGATCCGCATGGTCTGCATGCGGGCACCGTGCTGGTAGGTAAACACGCCCTGGTAGCTGGTCTCGCGCAGGCTGCGTGACATCCGGTCAAGCCAACGCAGCGCGGTCTCGTCGCCGGTACTGCATTCCGCTCCAGCCGCAGCAACCTGGCCGGCCCAGGCCAGGGCCAGGATTAAGCAGGCTCTCAGCATCTAGTCGGTGACCTTGAATGAAGCGACACGGGCGTAGGGCATCATCCCCTGTGGAGCGTTGAGGGAGGCCTCCTCCGTGTGTGACAGCATGTAACGCTCGAGGCGCTGGCGCGCCAGCTTATTGAAATCTGTACCGGGATCAGCTGCCACCGACCTGGTTGCAGGCGAGGAATAATTGGCGCCTGCGCGCACGGCTGAACCACCGAGGGTATTCACCATGCCCACGGTCGACACCCGGTCAGCAAGTTCTACCGGCGCGGCCGGATCTGGACTGCCGGCACCGAGCAGGCCGTAAAACTGGCTGCCCATCAATACCGTGGCAAACACTGAAGCGGCAACCGCAAAGCTTGCCGCGGGGCGCAGAAAGCTGGTCCAGCGGGCCACCGGTTTGATTTCGAGTTCCGGCTCGTCGCTGATCGCCGCCATAACAGCGGCCGATACATCGACATTGACTTGCGCCGAGCTGCCGTCCGTCATCGCCCTGCTGGCCAGATGGTAGCGAGTCCAGGCCGCACGCAGCTGCTCATCGTCGCTGTGCTTGAGCACGCGTTCGAGCACCAGCTCATTGGCCTCCCCGTCCATCAGGGCAGACAGGGATTCCCTGATCTGATCATTCATTATTCGGACCTCCTCGGTCTATAAAGCTTGTTGCGCACTATCCCCCTCCAGCTGCGCCTGCACGCGCTTGTCGATTGACTCACGCGCCCGGAATATCCTGGAACGCACCGTACCTACCGGACAATCCATGATTTCCGCAATATCCTCGTAACTAAGACCATCAAATTCGCGCAAAGTTACAGCCGTTCGCAAATCATCCGGCAATTCGCTGATCGCCCCGTTGACGGCATCCGCCAGTTCCCGGCTGAAAAGATTGTTCTCCGGGTTCTCGACATCGCGCAGTGCTGCACCGCCCTCGTAATACTCAGCGTCCTCGATCTCCACATCACTGCCCGGGGGGCGCCGCCCGCGGGCGACCAGGTGGTTTTTGGCGGTATTGATAGCAATCCGGTAGAGCCAGGTGTAAAACGCGCTGTCGCCGCGAAACCGGGGTAAGGCGCGATAGGCCTTTATAAATGCTTCCTGCGTCACGTCCTGCACTTCGTGGCTGTCGCTGACATAGCGCGACACCAGGCCGAGTATTTTCGGCTGGTACTTCAATACCAGTAGATCGAAGGCACGTTTGTCGCCCGCCTGTACCTTTTTTACCAGCTGCTGGTCTGTATCAGCCGCGGCCAATCGAACCCCCCGTTTCTGGAACCCTCTGATAGCCTGTATTCAAAAAAGTTCCCCAGGATAAGGAATAACGCTAAGTAATTGACTAACATACACTATTTCACAAGCTGAGACAGCAGCCAGAGAGCGAGTTGTGCGTCACGAATTCGATGTCCTGATCCTTGGCAGCGGTGCAGCGGGCCTGGCCCTGGCACTGCAGCTGCCCGGGCACTGCCGCGCGGCAGTGCTGAGCAAGGCCGAACTTACCCAGGGTTCCACCTACTGGGCCCAGGGCGGCATGGCCGCCGTACTGGATGAAGACGACACCATCGAGTCCCATGTGGCCGACACATTGTCGGCCGGAGCCGGTCTTTGCAAAAAGGAGGTGGTGGAATTCGTGGTCAGTAACAGCGCCGCGGTGGTGGAATGGCTGGTGAGCCAGGGCGTAAAGTTTGACCGCCGTGACAAGGGAGATGGCAATGAATTTCATCTCACCATGGAGGGCGGGCACAGCCACCGTCGGGTCATCCACGCTGCAGATGCGACCGGCAAGGCTATTTCCCAGGTCCTGGTGGAAAATACACTGGCCCGGGACAATATCGACATATTCACCGACCGCGTCGCCGTGGACCTGGTCACCGAAGGCGGCCGCTGCCATGGCGCCTATGTCCTGGATCGGAAAGGCGGACATGTAGACCTGTTCCAGGCCCGCTTCGTCGTCGTCGCTACCGGTGGCGCCAGCAAGGCCTACCTCTATACCAGCAACCCCGACGGTGCCAGCGGCGATGGTATCGCCATGGCCTGGCGCGCCGGCTGCCGGGTTGCCAACCTGGAGTTCAACCAGTTTCACCCCACCTGTCTCTACCATCCGCGGGCCAAGTCCTTCCTCATTACCGAGGCATTGCGCGGCGAGGGCGGCCGCCTGCTTCTCCCTGACGGCACTCGCTTCATGCCCAACTTCGATGAGCGCGCGGAACTGGCACCGCGGGACATCGTGGCGCGTGCAATCGACCATGAGATGAAGCGCACCGGCAGCGACTGCGTCTACCTGGATATCAGTCATCAACCCTCCCGCTTCCTGCAGTCCCACTTCCCCACCGTGCACTCACGCTGCCTGGATTTCGGCATAGACATCACCCGCGAACCGATCCCTGTGGTACCTGCAGCCCACTACACCTGCGGTGGCGTCCTGGTCGACACCAGCGGTCGTACGGATGTGGAACAACTCTACGCCATCGGTGAGACCGCCTGCACCGGGCTGCACGGCGCCAACCGGATGGCCAGCAACTCCCTGCTGGAGTGCCTGGTGTACGCGCAGTCAGCGGCGGCAGACATCGCCGATTCGCTGTCAGATGCACCTGAACCCTGGCAGGCGGCGGCGTGGGATGAAAGCCAGGTGACCGACTCGGATGAGGACGTGGTGATATCGCACAACTGGGACGAGGTGCGGCGCTTCATGTGGGACTATGTGGGTATCGTGCGCACCGATAAACGCCTGGCTCGAGCCCAGCACCGTGTCGAACTGCTACAGGAAGAGATCAAGGAGTACTACAGCAACTACAAGGTCTCCAATGATTTGCTGGAACTCCGCAATCTCGCCATGGTGGCCCAGCTCATGATTCGCAGTGCCATCATGCGCAAGGAGAGCCGCGGCCTGCACTACACACTGGATTACCCGGAGCTGGCGCCGGAAGCCCTGGATACCATCCTCGAACCTGCGCCATAGCGCAGGGCCAATTGCAGCCGGCGCCGTTCTTCAGGCGTGAGGGAACTTGCCAGCCGCCACAGGGAATAGCTCCGGCCGGGCAATTCGACCACCTGGAAGCGTAGCGCCACCATTGACCTGCATAGCAGCCAGTCCGGTTCAGGCAGCAGCGACAACTGCCGCCCATCCTCTAACAACAGCCGCCAGTCGCAGCCGTCGAACTCCAGGGCCTCGACCCGGCCATCGGCGCAGCGCTGCCTGCGCCTCAAATCCAGGACCACCAATACCGGGACAAACAGGTTCAGCAGGAGGCAGGAGAGCCAGTGCCAGGCACTCAACCAGATCGCGGCCGAGGCCAGCAACAGCATGATAAAGGTCAGGAGTAACTGACGGGGGCACAGGGCCGACTCAAGTCGGACGCCGGGCAAACTCCAGTATCTGGTCGACAATGCTGGCAATCTCCTCGTCCTGAGGTTTGACGCGACCCAGGAACCAGCTGATCAGGTCCTGGTCCTCACATTCCAGCAAACGACGGTAGCGAGCCTGGTCCTGCGCCGGCAGACCGGGGTAGGCCTGTTTGACGAATGGTTCCAGTACCAGGTCCAGTTCCAGCATGCCGCGCCGGCTGTGCCAGCATAATCGCTTGTAATCCGCGTCATCATCCATGGGCGCATTATAGAAGCTGACAAGGCCACAGGCAGCACCTATGATAGCCAGCGTGTCGAATTTCTATACAAAACTGGCCAGGCGCGGTGCACTGCTGATTCACGGGCCGCAAAGCCTGGATTTTCTCCAGGGTCAGACTACCTGCGATGTCAGCACGCTGGATGTGAGCGGCTCCCTGTGCGGTGCCTTCTGTACCCCCCAGGGCCGTATGGTATGCGATTTCAGGCTGTTGCCGGCCGGCGACGAAACATGACTGCTGACCATGCACCGGGGCCTGTGCGAAGAGGCAGCCGCCATATTCGGCAAATACATAGTCTTTTCGAAAGCGGAAATCTCTGTCGCCAGCGAAGACTGGTGCCAGCTCGGCCTGTGGGGTGCCGACACCGCCACCAGGCTGGGCCTGGAGAATGGCGCGCAAGACAAACTGTGGCAGGTGGACGGCGTGTACTGGGTACAGGTGGATGTCGCCGGCACCCGCTTCGAGGCCCACGTTCAGCGCGACGGAGCCGAGGCCCTCGAAAACCTGCTGCGACAACAGGGATTCAGCGAGTGTGCGGAGGATGCCTGGGAACGGCTGGAGATCGAAGCCGGCATAGGCCACGTGGCGCCGGAGACTACCGGCCAGCTATTGCCGCAGATGCTGAATTACCAGGCCACCGGGCGGATCAGCTTCAGCAAGGGCTGTTACACAGGGCAGGAGGTAGTGGCGCGCATGCACTACCGCGGCAAACTCAAAAACCCCATGTACCTGGCCAGGGTCGACACTGATAGTCCCTGCCCACCGGGTACCGCACTGTTTCGCCAGGATTCAGACCAGAGCGTCGGCTCAGTGGTCAGCACCGCGCCCGCCGACGGCAGTCTGCTGATGCTGGCGGTAGTGCGTACCGACGCACTGGCCGAAGGTGTTCATCTCGGCAGTCGCAACGGCTCGCCGCTGGCCTTCATGGACCTGCCCTACTCCCTGGATACCTCAAGCTCGGGCTGATCCGGAAGTCGCCAGTCGATGGGCTCGCGACCCTGGGCGACAAGATACTCGTTGGCGCTACGGAAATGGCCGCAGCCTAAAAATCCCCGATGTGCACTCAGGGGTGAAGGGTGTGGGGCGCGCAACACGCAGTGACGCTGTTCATCGATGAATGCGCCCTTGCGCTGGGCGTAAGCGCCCCAGAGCATAAACACTACATGCTCACAATCGCGGTTGACCACCTCGATGGCCCGATCGGTAAATTCTTCCCATCCCCTGCCCTGGTGCGAAGCTGCCCGGGCCTGCTCCACCGACAGCACGGCATTGAGCAACAGAACACCCTGGTCGGCCCAGCTGGTCAGGCAACCGTGGGTGGGCATTCCGATGCCCAGTTCCTGCTCGATTTCGCGGTAGATATTGACGAGGGACGGAGGCAGCGCCACGCCCGGCCGTACGGAAAAGCACAAGCCGTGGGCCTGTCCCGGACCGTGATAAGGATCCTGGCCGAGAATAACGACCCTGACCTGCTCCAGCGGTGTGTGATCGAAGGCGTTAAACATCTCGCTGCCGCGGGGGAAGATGACCTTGCCGGCCGCCTTTTCCGCACGCAGGAATTCCCTGAGCTGTTGCATATAAGGCTGCTGAAACTCATCCTGCAGGGCTGCCAGCCAGCTCGCTTCGAGTTTCACCTGCCCTGCAGTAGCCGTTTCAGTCATGATCCAGATCAGCTAGCCACTTTTTCCCGGCAGGATACAATAAGCACCTGTCAAAGCGAACTCGAGAATCCATGGACAGCTACCGCACACCCTATGAGGCACTTGGAGATGAAGGCATCCGCCGACTCTGCAATGCCTTTTACGACATCATGGACCGACTGCCGGAAGCCGCCGGCATTCGCGCCATGCACGCCGAGGACCTCGGCCCGATGAAAGAAAAGCTGGCCGAGTACCTGATCGGCTGGATGGGCGGGCCACCGATCTATGCGGACAAGTACGGCAGCGTCTGCATGACCACTCCCCACGAACCCTATGCCATAGGTCCGGCTGAGCGGGACCAGTGGCTGCTGTGTATGGACAGGGCACTGGACGAAATAGAGGCTGACGAGGCACTGCGGGATATGTTGGCCCAGCCCTTGTTCCGGGTGGCGGATGCCGTGCGCAATCGCGAGGCGCCCTCCGAGGAGGTTGCAGGAAATCCGGACATTATCGCCTCCGGCTGAACACCGGCTCCCGGGAATCAGCTGCTGGCAATAACTTCGTTGCGAACCAGGCGCTTGCTGTTTTTCTTCCGCTCGTATTTGCGCGCCGGTGTGTTTATCGCCTCAGCCAGCGGCGCTGCATTACGGGCAGCATGCTGTCTCGTCTCAGCGACCGGTTGATAGAGCGTATCGCGCTGCCAGGCTTCTCGCTGCATTGACGCTATGCGCATCTCCATGTCCTCGGCTGACCATTCCTGACCGTGAGTGGCACCCGCTGCACGGGTGATCGTCTCGTTCATCAGGGTGCCGCCGATATCATTGGCGCCGGCATTGAGGCAGGTAGCAACCCCCTCGTGCCCCATCTTGACCCAGGATGTCTGGATATTGTCCACCAGGCCGTGCAGCACCAGCCTGGCCACCGCATGCATCAGCACGGCTTCGCGAAATGTGGGGCCGCGACGGGCACGACCCTTGAGGTATAGAGGCGCCTCCATGTGCACAAAGGGCAGCGGCACGAACTCGGTGAAACCCCCGGTCCTCTGTTGTAGCTGGCGGATCTGCAGCAGGTGTCTGGCCCAGTGGCGCGGCTGCTCGATGTGGCCGTACATGATCGTCGCAGTGGTGCGGAAGCCCACACTGTGAGCCACCTCCATTACTTCCAGCCACTGCGCTGAATTGATCTTGTCAGGGCAGATAGTCGCCCGTATCTCGTCGTCCAGGATTTCCGCAGCCGTGCCCGGCAGGGTTCCGAGGCCGGCGGCCCGCAGCTGCTGAAGAAACTCGCCCAGGCCGATGCCCAGGGTTTTGGCGCCCTGCCACACCTCCAGGGGTGAGAAGGCGTGAATATGGATATCCGGCGCCGCCTCTTTCACCGTGGCGAGTATGTCCAGGTAGGTCTGACCGGTGTACTCGGGATGAATGCCACCTTGCATACAGACCTCGGTGGCCCCCCGGTCCCAGGCTTCACGGCAGCGCCGGGCGATCTCCTGCGGGTCCAGGTCGTAGGGACGACCGCGCAGATTTTCACTCAGCTTGCCCTTGGAAAACGCACAAAACTGGCACTTGAAGTAACAGATATTGGTGTAATTGATATTGCGATTGACCGCGTAGCTGACCCTGGGACCATGGACCGCGGCACGCAACTGGTCGGCCACCTGGCAGACCCAGGCCAGCTCGGGTCCGCGGGCTCGGTACAGGCGCTCGATATCCTCCTCGGCCAGTTCCTCACCGGCACGGCAACGATCTACGATCTCCCGCAACCGGCTCTCGATCGCAGATTCGTCGACACCGGTTTCAAGCAAGGCCAGGACATCCGCAGGTGGCTGGTCGTCTGCGCCAGGGCTCCAGTTGTCGGTGCGGGGAAAGCCCTCCGCATCGATGGCCTGCAATATTCTCTCGCGCAGCGCCGTATCCAGCCAGCGCGCGGGATCCCGTGCGTAGGACGGGTACAGGGTAAGCCGTTCCTGCAAAAACTTGCCACTACCCGCAGTTTCGGTGGCGAGCCGGTCCAGGTGGGGCCAGGGCGCTTCCGGGTTCACGTAGTCCGGGGTCAGGGGGGACACCCCTCCCCAGTCATTGATGCCCGCTTCGACCAATTGTGGCAAGACGCCCGGACTCAGGTTGGGTGGCGCCTGTATATTCATTTCTGCACCAAAAATGATGCGCGCAATGGCGATGGTCCACAGCAACTCGTCCAGGTCCGGCTCCGGGGCCGACGCCATGAGGGTCCCCTCCTTGGCGCGGAAATTCTGCACAATCACTTCCTGCAGGTGGCCGTGCCGGGCATGCGCCTGGCGCAGCAACAACAGGGATTCGATCCGCTCGCGCCGGGTTTCCCCAATACCGATAAGAATGCCGGATGTAAAAGGAACAGCCGCACGACCCGCCCGCTCGATGGTGTCCAGCCGCCGGGCCGGCTCCTTGTCGGGAGAGCCGTAATGAGGCATCCCCTTCTCGCAAAGCCGCGACGATGCCGATTCCAGCATGATGCCCATGGAGGCGGATACCGGGCGCAATGCCGCAATCTCATCATCGTCCATGCAGCCCGCATTGATATGGGGTAGCAGACTCGTCTCTTCCAGCACCCGCCGGGCCACGTGGGCGACATATTCAAGCGTGGTATCAAAGCCCATTTTCTGTAGCGCCTTGCGGGCTGTGCTGTAGCGCAACTCGGGGCGTTCACCCAGGGTAAACAGGGCTTCCTTGCAACCCATGGCCTCACCCTGGCGACACAGGTCCAGTACCTGTTCGACGCTGAGGTAGGGCTGCTCCAGGTTCTTTGGCGTCTGGGCAAAGGTGCAGTAGTGGCACACATCGCGGCACATGTGGGTAAGCGGTATGAACACTTTGCGCGAATAGGAAATTACCGCGCCATGCCCCTGGTCGCGAAGCCCCGCAGCGACATCCGCCAGCCGCCGGGTGTCCGTATACCCGGCCAGGGAAAGGGCCTGTTCATCATCGGGGGAGTGTCCTTCGGCCAGCTGTTCCAGCAGTGCTTCCGGCTGCAGGTCTTCAAATTGCGTCATGCTGTCCGGGCTCCGCGTCGCTGTCCATGTTCTGGCGTACCAGCGCAAGTCTTTGTGCGATGGCTGTTTCAAGCAGTAGCTGCGCCGTATGCCCGCGAGCATCGGCCCCCTGCAGGGTCTCGAAGAGCTGTATCAGATCCGAGGGCTCATCGATGTCCAGCCCGATACTGTCATCGCGAACCACAACCAACTGCAGGTCGCGATCCGCGGCACTCGCCCGGTGAGCCCGGCAACTACCCGGACCATAGCGAAAAGCCGGCGGTTGCCAGGTGCGGCACAGCATAAGATTGGTGCCGTCACCGACGAGATCGGGTACCAGCAGCACATCTGCACCGCTCTCTCGATACTGAGCCAGCAGCTCTCTTATCTGGCGGGGCCGCAGCAGTGGTATATCACTGTGCAGAATCAACATATCGGTGACGCCGCGCTCATGCAGTAATTCCCTGCCCGCGGCTACCACGGCATTCAGGCCTGTGCAGTCCAGGCTCGCCTCTGTGACCACGTCAATACCGTACTTGTGTGCCAGCAGCTCCGCGGCGGGGTCATCGGAAATCATCAGTATGCCGTCAAGCTCATCGACCGCGACCAGCGCCGACAATACGTCTTCGACCATGGCCTGGGCCAGGGCGCGCCGTTCATGGGGCGCGAGCACACCGCCGAGGCGGGATTTCGCCTTGACCAGGTCCTTCACCGGTAACAGAGCCCAAACCACTTTTTATACCTTCGCCAATTCGATAACGCGCCGGGCCAGTTGCTCCCGGTCTGCAAGGGTCTTCATGATAGTCGGAGCAAGCTCCACGTTCATCCCCAGATCCTCAATCTCCGGCGCCAGTGTAGCGTCACCTTCATCCAGTACAAAACTATTTACCAGTCCGGTGTAGTGCCTGGCGACGGCCGCCGCCGTCACCGGCAGCCCCAGCTCGGCCATCATTTTCGCTGCCGGCCCCTTGATGGCAATACCCCCGACTATGGGCGAAACCGCGATGACGGGCGCGCCGCTGTCCATGATTGCCTGTTTCAGGCCCGGCAAGCCGAGCACCGGGTCGACACTGACGAAGGGGTTCGAGGGGCAGATAATTATGGCGGCCAGTGTCTCCCCGGCCAACAGCTCCAGCAGTTCCCGCTGCGGGCGGGCCTGCTCGATGCCCTGGAAATGAAAATCGGACACCGCAGGCCGGCACTGTTCGCGCACGAAATAATGTTGGAAAGGGAGCTCGCCCTGATCGGTATGCACCACAGTCCGGACCGGATCGTCAGTCATTGGCAGCAGGCGCTGGCCGATGCCAAGCTGGCGACACAGTTCTGCAGTCACCGCGGACAGGGATTCACCCTCGCGCAGGCGCTCACTGCGGTAGAGGTGGGTAGCCAGGTCGCGGTCGCCGAGCCTGAACCAGGTTTCCCCGCCCAGGACCTGCAACGCTTCGAGCATCTGCCAGCTCTCGCCCTCCAGACCCCAGCCCTGTTGGCTGTTATTGATTCCCGCCAGGGTATACATGACGGTGTCGAGATCGGGAGCAATGTGCAGCCCAAGGTGTTCAAAATCATCGGCGGTATTGGCAACCACGGTTAGTTGATCCGCGGCCAGGACACGCGCCAGCCCCAGGGCCAGCTTGGCGCCACCAACCCCACCGGAGATAGCGAGAAAGTGCTCGCGCCCCGACATGGCCTAGCGGAACATATCCAGTTCGGGATCGCGGAGCAGACTCCGCGAACCGCTGTCCGATGCTTGCCAGGTCGCCCCGCGCACCAACACCACCGGGCAAGCTTCTGCTGCCTGGCCCATGACGAAGGAGGCCGCGGCTGCCAGCTCATCGGCGACGGCCACCTCGGTGACCTCAAGTGGCCGATCGTAGAGGTCGGGCTCACCCACCTGGTCACGGACCGGTTCGATGCCAGCGGTACCAATCGCGAATCCAACCGTGCCATTGCGCCAGGCCCGGCCCGCACTGTCATTGATGATAACCGCCAGGTCCACGCCGAATTCTGCAACCAGGCGGGCACGCAAGCCCTCGGCACTGGCGTCGGGGTCCTCCGGCAACAGCAATACAGTGTCATCGCCAGGAATATTGGACCTGTCGATGCCGGCGTTGGCGTGCACGTAGCCGAGATTGTGCTCGACGATGATCACACCCGGGCGTTTGCGCAGCACTGCTTTCGACTCGCGCAGGATCAACTCGGCCTGGCGTGGATCCTTGTCAGTTTCTGCGGCCAGCGCACAGGCCGCCTCGCCGGCCTCGACGTCTGCCAGTTTCACGTAGCGGTTTTCTGCTTTGCTGACCACTTTCTGGGCCAGTACAAGGATATCGCCGCTGCGGGGCTCCAGCCCGTTGCCGACGAGGCTGTCCAGCAACAGGCCCTCCAGGTCATCCCCCGGCTGGACCAGGGGAAAATCCTGCAGGGGTATTAGCTGGAGCGTGCCGCTCATTCAATCCTGTCCGGCACCATCGATCCCGGTAATGGAGATACCGGCATGGCATTTGTACTGCCGGTTGATTGTAATGAGGATAGAGGTCAGCGCCTCCGCCGCGGCAGCATTGTCGATCGGACCTGCGTGGAAACCGCGCATGCCGGCCGCCTCGACCAGGGTAATCACCTCGCCGCGCGCATCCTTGTCGTTACCGCAGACCAGGACGTCACATTCGATGCCATGGCCTTCCTGCAGGTGGTGCGCAGCCACATTCTGAAAGGCCGAAACCACGCGCACGTCCTCGCCGAGCAGTTGCTGGGCTATCTGGCCAGCGGAACCCTGTTCAGGCAGCTGCACCCGACCCACCTTCGGCGGCATCAACGGCACGGTCACATCCACCAGGATCTTGCCCTGCAGTGCCGTGCTGACATGCTCCAGGGTGCTGGCCTGGTGAGCGAAGGGTACCGTCAGCGTAATAATGTCGGCGATGCCGGAAGCTTCAAGGTTTTCCATCGCCTCGACCTCGACCTGGGCAATACCTCGCTCGGCCATAACCTCGTAGAGGTCAGCCCGGGCTGCCTCGGCTTTTTCCTGTGTGCGGGAACCGATAATGACCCGGTACCCGGCCTGTGCCCAGCGTCGGGCAAGGCCGGTGCCGAGATCACCGGTTCCTCCCAGTATGGCCAATACCGGTAATGATTCGTCTGTCATAGTGAAACACTCTGTAGATTGGTAAAAATTGCGCCCCCACTGGATTCGGGGGTACGATACGCGCCGCCCGGGCATATTATGTAAATCACCTGTTTTTCACAAGCGGCAGAGCTTTTCCCAAACATGGACAATCCTCTAGATCTCAAGGGCCAGGTTGTCATTGTCACCGGAGGTGGCAAAGGCGTCGGCAAAGGCATCACCCAGCGCTTCCTCAATGCAGGAGCGCAGGTTCTCATCTGCGCTCGCACGGAACCGGGCGAGCTTCCCTGTGCCGGTGACAACCGGGCCATCTTCCACGCTTGCGACGTGCGCGACCCGGAACAGGTACAGGCCACGGTGGACTATACGGTAGCCGAGCTGGGGCGGATTGATGTCCTGGTCAATAATGCCGGCGGGGCTCCCCACGCGGATGCTGCGACCGCCTCGCCACGTTTTTCCGAGGCCATCATCCGACTCAACCTGATCGCACCCTTGAACTTCGCCCAGGCCGCCAACGCGGTCATGCAGACCCAGGAAAGCGGTGGCAGCATCATCAATATCGCCAGCGTCAGTACCCTGCGACCTTCACCGGGCACAGCCGCTTACGGCGCCGCCAAGGCGGGCCTGGTCAACCTGGGCACCTCGCTTGCCATCGAGTGGGCACCCCGCGTGAGGGTCAATTCAATCATTTGTGGACTGACACGTACCGAACAGTCTCACCTCCACTACGGCGACGAGGCCGGCATAGAGGCAGTCAGCCGGACAATCCCCCTGGGGCGCATGGCCCTGCCGGAGGATATCGGCGATACCTGCCTGTTCCTTGCATCGGCGCTTTCAAGCTATATCAGCGGCGCCAGCATAGCCGTTCATGGCGGCGGAGAACGCCCGGCATTCCTGGCCGCAGCCAACGCCCCACAATCCTCAACCTGATTTGTGATTCCCCTGATAGTTCGGGTTATACTCAACACACCTTTTTAGAACCAAACCTGCTCAAATCGCAGGTACCAAGGGGTATGGATGTCCGACGCTGAGAAGCTGCCCAAGAATCAGCCGGCTGAGATACACATAGACGGCGTTCCAGTATATGTCGGGGAGATCAGTGAGATCCTCGAGCACGGGCTGTTGATGTCAGAAACCCGGACCCTGCGCGACAAGCAGACCCCCGGCACCATAAATGTACAGGCCGGCGCCGAGGGCGACCTGGTATTCAAGGAACTCTACGACGAGGAAGGTGCCCAGGTTCTGGTACCGATCAACATCGTCAGCGCCACCGGCACCGATGTCAGTCTCGACTTTCGCGACCAGGTCTCTGTCGAGGCCGGTACTGCCCTGCGCATGTTGAAGTCAAAAAAGAAGAAGGCCGCGCCAAGCAATGTCGACGCCGCGGACGTGCTGCCGGAATTCCGAAAGCGCAGCCTTCGGCAACTGGACAAGGTAATCAACAATTTCCTCGGGGCGCTGGTCGACAGGCTGTTCGACATGTCGTCGCAGCCCCGCAACGCCGACAAACAGGAAGAATATTACGAGGCCATGAATATCATGCGCGGCGGCAAAGAGCCGATCCGCGAGGCTTTCACCGAAAAGGTCAAAGGCTACTTTGAAGACCTGGTCAAGAAAGGCGGCGCAGATGACGAGGTAGACGAGGTCGAGAGCGGCGAGTTGAACCTGGTCGACCTGCAGGACTTCGAGGATTCCCTGTCGATCAATCGCATGGTGCGGATGGGCCAGGAAAAGTACGCGATACCACTGGAGTGCCTGGTCATGCGCCTGTCCGACCTGGTCGATCAGGACCCGCTGGAGACCAGGCTGCCGGTACATGTTTTGCAGCTCTGCAAGTCTTTCCAGGAAGCCGTCTCCCACCGGGGTATTCCCGCCGTCGTTGCCCCCGAGGTGTATTCGTTTTTTTCCAGCGAGGTAGTGCGCAAACTGGACGGTTTTTACACCAGCTTGAATGCGTATCTTCGCGATCAGGGTCTGCGTCCTGAGCTCGAGGAGGAAATCAAGAAAAAAGGATCGGTCCTCAAGAACCTGGAGGACGACCGGCGTCGCAAGAAAACCGCGGCTGAGAAGGCAAAAGCCAAACCGGAGGAAAGCAAAGCTCCGAGCGGCGACCTGCCCAGTGATGAAGAAGCCCAGGACCTGCTGGACGAAGCCAGGGCCGCGGGCGTGGACGATGAAGATGCTGCCACTGGAGGTGGCGATAAGGACCAGGTCTCCGAGCGCTTCGCCAACGAACTGGTCGACGTCATCAAAAAGCAGTTCGACCCGGAAGACCTGTACCGGTCGGTTATCGATGCACTGAATTTTCGCCGGGCGAATGCCGCTGGTGAAGGAGTACTACCCACTCCGGACTCTATCGCCCGTGGTGGCGGTACCGCCGGGGTACCGGTTCCCGGGGGCGGACCTGCAGCGAGCTCCTCTGCCCTGGCCAGCGCACTGTCCTCACTGCAGGGCAGCGCCGATGTGCGTGACAAACTCCAGGAGAAACCCTCCCTGCGGGAATACCTCAGCGACCGCCAGCCCGACATGCCCGAGCTGGAGGGCACCAACGGTTTCGAGACAGACAGCCTCAACCAGCTGGACCTGGTAGACAACCTGTTTACCGATATCAACACCGATGTCGACGTTACGCCGGACCTGAAACCCGCAGTGGGAGACCTCCAGGTACCGCTGGCCAAGCTGGCCCTGCTCGAGCCACAGTTCTTCGCCGACCGCGAACACCCCGCGCGCGGCGTCATCGACAAGGTCGCACAACTCTCAACCTCGGCCCACTACCCCAATCGCGCCCTGGAAAACCGGGTCAGCGGCATCATCGACAATATTGTCAAAACCTACCAGGAAGACAGCGACATCTTCGAGCACGCGCTGGACGAATTGGACACCCTGTCCGACCAGCAGCAAAAGGCCCTGGAGCGCAACGTCGAGCGGGTGGTCAAGACCCAGGACGGTCAACAGAAGTTGCAGAAAGCCCAGAAGGCCGTGGACAAGATTCTGCGCAGTCGCATCCGACCGCCCAATGCCCCCAAACCGATTGTCGACCTGGTTGAAAACGGCTGGCGCGACCTGCTCACCCTCACCCACGTGAAATCCGGCCCCCACAGCAAGGCCTGGAAAGAATATGTAAAGACCCTGGACCTGCTATCCCTGTGGTTGATCGAACAGCAAAAGGGTGTGGTTGATGAAGAAGTCCAGGTCGAGCGCGGCATGGAGGCCGAGCCCTTCGTCGAGATGGTGCGCCAGCAGATCTCCGAGGCCCTGCCGACCAATGTGTCCCACGAACCGATCCTGGAAAATCTCAAGGAAGTACTGGCCGGACGCGCAGAACTCGAGAAAACGCCGGTAGAACCACCGCCGGAAGACGACACGCCAGACCCGGAAGAGATCCGCAAGAAGGTAGAAACCCTGCCCCGCCTGCGGCGCTGGGTAAAACGGGTCGAGGAACTGGAACAGGGCACCTGGCTGACCTTCAAGGATCCGGACGGTACCCGCAAGCGCATGCAGCTGGCCTGGATCAGCGAGGAAGGCGACCGCTACATTTTCGTCAACGAGCGCGGCCAGAAAGTCGCCGAGATGAGCGGTATCGAGCTGGCCCGCCAGCTCTCTCGCGGGGTCAAGCCGCCGACACAGACAGAGCAGTTGCCGCTGGTCGACCAGAGCATGTACAAGACCCTCGAGCACGTGCAGAAGTCGCTCAGCTTCGAAAAGAACCACGACACGCTCACCCAGTTGATCAACAAGGAAACCTTCCTCAACCAGGTCGAACTGTCACTGCAGCACGCCAAGACCAAGCACGCGGAACATTCGCTGCTGTACATGGATATCGACAAGTTTGCCCTGGTCAATGAGGTCTACGACGAGCTCACCGGCGACCAGGTGCTCATGGAGTTTGCCAAGCTCCTGGCCCAGCAGCACGGCAAGAAGGTGTCCTCGGCCCGCCTGGAGGGTAACCAATTCGCGGTGCTTTTACTGGACCGCAGCATGGAACAGGCCACCGCGCACGCGGAGGGAATACGCCTGGCCATCGAAGACAGTCCGGTTGCGATCGAGAACGACCAGGTATCTTTTACCGTGAGCATCGGGGTCACCGGCATCCAGGACCACAACGAATCCGTCGATGAGGTGCTGGAAAACGCCCATGCCGCGGTGCGCCAGGCCAAGGAGGAAGGTCGCAACAAGGTTGTGCAGTTCCTCGAAGACCACCACCAGGCGGTCGCCTACCGGGAGGAAGAGGCGGCCCTCATCGCGCAGATCGAAAAAACCCTGGACACGAAAAACTTCGTGCTGCAGGCTCAACCCATCGCCGCCGCCAAACCCGTGCAGGGCGAAGATAAAATACGACACTACGAGATACTGCTGTCCATCGAGGACGACCACGGTGAACTGCAGTCGCCATCGGACTTCATCCAGAGTGCCGAGCGGTTTGGATTCATGCCCCAGGTCGACCGCTGGGTGGTACGACAGGTGTTCACCTGGATCAGCCAGATGATGGACGAGCAGAAAATCGTCCCCAACCTGTCGATCAACCTGTCCGGTAAAAGCGTCACCGACGACACGTTTATGGAGTACCTGTTTGAACAGATCTCCGAATACGGGGTCGGCACCAACAAGATCTGCTTCGAAATCACCGAAACCGGGACCATCTCCAATATGGTCAAGGCAACGGACTTTGTTAACGAGTTCAAGAATATCGGCTGCAAGTTCTCCATTGACGATTTCGGCACTGGGCTGGCCTCACACTCCTACCTGCGGGAGCTGCCCGTGGACTTCGTCAAGATCGACGGCACCTTCGTCTCCAATATCCACGAGGACCCCAAGGACTACGCGATGACCAAGTCGATCAACGATCTCGCCCATTTCCTGGGCCAGGAGACGATCGCGGAGTTTGCGGAGAACGACGCTGTTATCGAGAAGCTGCGGGAGATCGGTGTCGATTACCTGCAGGGCTGGGCGATTGGCAAACCAACCCAGCTCGAGACCCTTTCCGAGCAGCTGGAGCTGATGGAAAAATAATCCATGGGGGACACGGGCGACTCTCTCGCTTCCCTGGCGGATGAAACGCTCGAGGAACTGATCAGCCTGATTTACGAGGGCCCGCTGCAGGCCAAACCCTGGCAGGGGTTCCTGCCGCTGTTGCGCAAGATCATGGATGCGCAGGTAGTATCCCTGGTGTTGCGCCCCCCCGCTGCCGGTGACCGCGGCGTCATCCTCAACTGTCGCCGCGGCGAAGACGGTGCCGAGCTCGAGGACCTGGCCGATCCCGACGACTGGGAGGCCATCAACTACCGGGAGCAGTTTTTCGCCCTCGACCCCTTCGTCAATCTCCCGCCCGGCAAGGTTGTGACCCAGCAGGAACTGGTGCCCGATGAGGAACTGCTGGAATCGGAATACTACCGGGATTACCTGGCGCCTATCGGCATCTTTCACATCCTGGGCGTCGATACCGTCGAGCCCGACGGCATGCTGGCCCGCCTGCGCATAGCGCGCCGTCACGACGAAAGTGCTTTTGGCAGTCAACACAAACAGCTGTGCGAGCGCCTGCTCCCGCACCTGCGCCGGGCTATCCAGATTCACTCCAGGCTGAGCCGCACCGAGTCTGAACGCGATATCTACGCCGGCGCCGTGGACCAGTTGTCGGTGGCCACCCTGGTGCTGGACGAGCGCGGGCGGATTATCAATACCAACAGTGTCGCCCGGGCCCTGCTTGCGGAACAGGACGGTCTCAGCGAGGTCGACCAGGCCCTGCATGTGTCAGATCGCGAGATCGACCGGCGCCTGCAGGACATAGTCGCAGGCGCCATTACCGGCCAGCGGGCGGGGACCACGGCAACCGCACGGGCACTGCGTGTGCCGCGGCCCTCGGGACGGCAGGAACTGGGACTGGTGATAAGACCGGTGCGCACCTCCGAATGGGATGACGGTCAGGCCAGCCCCTGTGTGGCGATCTTCATCAGCGACCCGGAGCAACAGGAATCGGCTTCCCAACAATTGCTGGGGGAGCTGTTTGAGCTGACCCCGGCCGAGGCCAACCTGGCGATCAAACTGGCCCGTGGGCTAAGCCTCGCGCAACTGTCTGAAGAGCAGAATATCTCCCAGCATACGGCGCGGGCGCAGCTGAAATCGGTATTCGCCAAGACCGGTGTCACACGGCAGGCGGAGCTGGTGCGCCTGGTGCTGAAGAGCGTGGCGAGCCTGGGCTGACAGCTATTCCGGCATCTGGAACTTGTGACCCCAGATACTGGGCAGGGTCGACTTGGTCGGCGTGTAGTTATCCCAATCCATTTTCAGGCCGTCGCAGCCAAATTCCATGGCAAAACCTCCGGGCGTGGCCATATAAAATGACAGCATCCGGTCATTGGTATGGCGTCCCAGGGTCGATGTGACCGGCACGCCGCGCTCCAGCACCCGGTCCAGGCAGTAACCCACCTCGTCGATATCCAGCACTTCGACCATCAGGTGCACACAGCCTGAGGGCATCTCCGCCTGGTACAGCGCCAGGCTGTGATGGCGAGGATTGTCAACATGCATGAAATTGAGGCCCTGGCCCGGGTCATCCGGGTCTTCACTAAAGTGGAAGTGCATGTAATCAGTGTCGCCAAAGCCCAGCAGGTCGCGGTAGAAGCTGTGGGTCTCGGCGAGGTTGGGAGCCGGCAGCACCGCGTGACCGAAACCCATATCACCGTTAAAGCCCGTCTCGAAGCCGGCAATCCCCTGTGGCGAGACAAACTTTGCATAATCCAGGTCGGCACCGTGGTAAAGCTCCAGGGCATTACCGGCCGGGTCCTGCAGGCGGATCAGGTCGCGCACCCGCCGATTGGCACACTCCTCCGCCGTACCCCGCTCGAAGTCCACCCGCGCCTCCTTGAGGCGGTCCATGGCATGCTCGAAATCGGCCGCGTCGTAGAGTTCCCAACCACAGAGTGCCAGCCGATCGCGGGCCCCGGGACATATCGCAAAGCGATAGGGCCTGGCATCCATCTTAAGATATACATTGCCGTCATCCGGCATACCGGGAGCGACCATCAGGCCCAGCACCTCGGTGCCGTACTCCAGCCACTTCGCCGGATCGGTTGATTCGATCCGCACATACCCCAAACTGCGCACGTTCATCTGCTTTGCTCCCGCAGGCCATTAGAAAATGAGGCATCATTCTGGGGCTGGGGAACGGTAGCGTCAACTGGATACCGACCCCGGCGGATGCCGGTTTAGACCACCATACTGACGGCCCGAAAGCCCGTGGCGACGGGTTCTACCGGCGGACTTGACCTGCATCAAGTCGACGCTGCCAAACCATTGATATGCTTCGGTTTGGAGGCACCAGTTTTCATGAAAAACACCCAATTGATTCCCTGCTACAGGGAAGACGACCTGGTTCGCAAATACGCCGGTAACGGACCGCGTTATACCTCGTACCCCACCGCACCCCAGTTTCGCGATGACTTCGAGGTCGAGTCCTACGAATCCGACCGGAAATCAGTAGCGGAAACATCGCCTCTCTCGATTTACGTACACGTACCCTTCTGCCGCGACATTTGCTACTACTGCGCGTGTAACAAGGTGGTTACCCGCGAGGCCGGCGCCAGCCGCCGCTACCTCGATGCCATCCGCCATGAGATTCAGCTGCAGGGGGAACTACACGGACGCCAGCGGCCGGTCAGGCAGATGCACTGGGGAGGCGGCACCCCTACTTTCCTGGATGATGCTGAGCTGACCGAGCTGATGCACGAGCTGGCCAGCCGCTTCCACTTACTGGACCAGGGTTACCGGGAATACTCCATCGAGCTCGACCCGCGGGTGACGGATCGCGACTGCATCGCCCTGCTCCGCGGACTCGGATTCAATCGTATCAGCCTGGGCATCCAGGACTTCGATCCACTGGTACAAAAAGCCATCAACCGGATCCAGCCGCTGCCTATGGTGCGCGAGCTGGTCGACCAGATACGCCACCACGAATTTCGCTCTCTGAGCTTCGACCTGATTTCCGGCCTGCCCCACCAGGACCAGTACACCATGGAGGCGACCCTGGACAAGGTTATCGACCTGCGCCCGGACCGGATTTCCTGCTACAGCTATGCTCACCTGCCGGATCGCTTCAGTTCACAGCGGGCCATAGACAGACTGACGCTGCCCAGCCCGCAGCAGAAGCTGGCCTTACAGACCCTGATTGCTGATAAGCTGCAGGCCGGCGGCTACCGCCACATCGGTCTCGACCACTACGTGCTGCCCAGTGACGACCTGGCCCAGGCCCAGAAACAGGGTCGGCTGCAGCGTAATTTCCAGGGCTACTCGGTCCAGATGGCCAGCGACCTGGTCGGCGTCGGGGTTTCTTCCATCAGCCAGGTCGGGGACTACTATGTGCAGAATGCCCGCGACCTGGACAGCTACTACAGCATGCTGGAAAAGGGTCAGCTCCCGATCAATCGCGGCTACCAGGTGGACGCAGAAGACAAGTTGCGCCGCCATGTGATCATGGAACTGATCTGCAACCTCTACCTGGACACCAGCGACTGCGAGATGCTCCACAATATCGATTTCTGGGAGCATTTTTCCGCTGAGACCGAGATACTCCGCGGGATGGCCGCAGACGGTCTGCTGGAGCTTGAAGCAGACAGCATGCGCGTTACCGAACTGGGCCGCCCATTCCTGCGCAATATCTGTATGATCTTCGATCAATATCTCGCCCCCGCCGCCGGTGCTGCCAACGCTCCGCGCTACTCTGCAACCCTCTAAACGACTATAATCAGTAAGGAGACCGCAATGGAGGCGACCATGACAATACCGGTGGAAGATTTGGGTCCATGTGAGACACCTCGAAAGTGCACCCACGATTACCGGGTAAACTGCAATAACTGCAGGCTTAGTAGCCTCTGCCTGCCCCTGGCCCTGTGCTCCGATGATGTCGATAAGCTGGACGATATCGTGCAGCGCGGCAAGCCCCTGCAAAAAGGTGAGCACCTGTACGAGGAAGGTGGTGCTTTTACCTCTGTCTATGCTGTCCGGTCCGGTGCCATCAAGGCCTACCGGGTCACCGATGACGGACGTGAGCAGGTGACCGGTTTTTACTTCCCGGGTGAAATCCTGGGCATGGACGGCATCAGCAAGAACAACCATGCCTGCTCGGCTCGCGCCCTGGAAACCTCGGCCGTGTGCGAAATACCCTTCAGCTCCCTCGAAGACCTGAGCACGAAGATGCCCAATCTGCAGCGGCATTTCTTCCAGCTGATGAGCCGAGAGATCACCGAGGACCAGCAACTCATCACCCTGCTGAGCAAGAACACCGCCGAGGAGCGTATCGCGGCTCTCATGCTGAGTATTTCCTCACGAAATGCCCGTCGCAAACTCAGCGCCACCCGGTTCCGGCTACCCATGTCCCGCATCGATATCGGCAACTACCTCGGACTCACCGTGGAGACTGTCAGTCGTGTATTCAGTCGCATGCAAAAGCTGGAGATCCTGCAAGTCAGCAACAAGGAAATTGACATACTGGACGTCAAGGGGCTCCAGGACATCGCCAACATCGTCATAGAAGACTGAACAAGAAACACAAGGGGTAAAAGCTCTATGTTCAACCACGCAATCGGCCTGCTGATGCAACCGAGCCATCAGTGGCGACAGGTCGCCCAGCTGCCTGATAAAACCCTTACCACCATGATCCTGTATCCCTGCATCATGGCACTGATACCGACAGTGGCCTGGTATTACGGCACCACGGAAGTCGGCTGGACCGTTGGCAAAGGGGAAGCCATCAAACTGACCAGGGATAGTGCCCTGGCCATCATCATCCTGTTCTATTTTGCGATGGTCGCTGCGGTAGGCATCATTGGTTACTTCATCCACTGGATGTCGGATACCTATGGCGCCAACTCCAGTTTCGCCAAGGGTATTGTCATTGCCGGCTTTACGGCGACACCCCTGTTCCTGGCCGGTGCCGTCGGCTTCTACCCCATTCTGTGGCTGGACATGCTGATTGGCGTCGTCGCCGTGTGCTGGGCGGTCTACCTGCTCTACCTGGGTATTCCCATCGTCATGGATATCCCCGAGGAACGCGGCTTCCTGTTCTCCAGCGCCGTGATTGCCATCTGCCTGGTGATGCTGATCTGCATCATGGTGGGCTCGGTAATTCTCTGGGATTTCGGGGCTGCCCCCGCCTTCACCGACTAATCATTAACGGATACAAACAATGAGTGAACTCAATTCCGCACTGGAACACCCGGTCTACAACTACAAGGTTGTGCGCCAGTTCTCCGTGATGACGGTGGTCTGGGGGATTGTCGGCATGCTTGTCGGCGTACTTATCGCCGCGCAACTGGTGTGGCCGGCACTGAATTTTGATACACCCTGGTTGAGTTTTGGCCGCTTACGGCCGCTGCACACCAACGCGGTGATTTTTGCCTTCGGCGGCTGCGCACTGTTTGCCACCTCCCTGTTTGTGGTGCAACGCACCTGCCAGGTCCGCCTGATATCGGATGCGCTGGCGGCGATCGTCTTCTGGGGCTGGCAACTGGTGATCCTCGCCGCCGCGATCAGCCTGCCTCTGGGCTACACCAGTGGCAAGGAGTATGCAGAACTGGAATGGCCCATCGACCTGCTGATCACCGTGGTCTGGGTGCTCTACGCGGTGCTGTATTTCGGCACCATCATGAAGCGCAAGACACAGCACATCTACGTGGCCAACTGGTTCTTCGGTGCCTTTATCGTCACCGTCGCGGTGCTGCATGTCATCAACAGCCTGGCTATACCCTGGAGCGGCTTCAAGTCCTACTCCATATTTGCGGGCACCGTGGATGCCATGGTGCAGTGGTGGTACGGCCACAATGCGGTGGGCTTCTTCCTGACAGCGGGTTTCCTCGGCATCATGTACTACTTCGTGCCCAAGCAGGCCGAGCGGCCGGTCTACTCCTACCGCCTGTCCATCGTCCATTTCTGGGCGCTGATCGCGGTTTATATCTGGGCCGGCCCACACCACCTGCACTACACCGCCCTGCCCGACTGGGCCCAGAGCCTGGGCATGATCATGTCGCTGATTCTGCTCGCGCCCTCCTGGGGTGGCATGATCAACGGCATGATGACCCTCTCCGGTGCCTGGCATAAGCTGCGCACCGACCCGATCCTGCGCTTCCTGGTGGTCTCGCTGTCCTTCTACGGCATGTCCACCTTCGAAGGACCGATGATGTCGATCAAGACGGTGAACGCGCTGTCCCACTACACGGACTGGACTATCGGCCACGTCCACTCGGGCGCCCTGGGCTGGGTCGCCATGGTCTCCATCGGCGCGCTCTACCACCTGCTGCCGATCCTGTTTGGTAAATCGCGGATGTACAGTATCGAACTGATCAACGTGCATTTCTGGATGTCGACCATCGGCACGGTGCTGTATATCGCCTCCATGTGGGTCAACGGCATTCTGCAGGGCCTGATGTGGCGCGCCTACAACCAGGACGGCACGCTGACTTACAGCTTCGTCGAATCGGTACAGGCCAGTTACCCGGGTTACCTGGTACGCCTGATCGGCGGCGGCATCTTCTTTGCCGGCATGCTGATCATGGCCTACAACGTCTGGATGACGGCGCGCCGGGGCGAGGAACCAGCGCCCCAGGTCGGGGAACAGCAACCACTGGCTGGCACAGCGTAAGGAGAGAGATATGAAACATGACGCTGTAGAAAAGAATATCGGCCTGATGATCGTGCTGATTATCGTATCGATCAGCTTCGGCGCCCTGGTAGAGCTGCTGCCGCTTATGTTCGGAAAGGAAGTCAATGAGCCTATCGAGGGACTCGAACCACTGTCGGCACTGGAACTCGAGGGTCGGGATGTCTACATTCGCGAGGGCTGCAATACCTGCCACTCCCAGATGATCCGGCCACTGAGGGCCGAGACCGAGCGCTACGGCCACTTCTCCGTCGCCGGTGAGCACGTCTACGAACACCCCTTCCTTTGGGGTTCAAAGCGCACCGGCCCCGACCTGGCACGGGTCGGCGGTCGCTACAGTGACGACTGGCACCGGGCTCACCTTTACAACCCGAGGGACGTGGTACCGGAATCCAATATGCCCGCCTTCCCCTGGTTGTTCGACAACGAGATCGATGCCGAGCGCACCCCGGTGAAAATGGAGGCCTTGCGTACCGTTGGGGTTCCCTACAGCGATGAGGACATCGCCGGCGCCTCCGACGCGGTCAATGGGAAAAAGGAAATTGAAGCTGTGGTCGCCTACCTGCAGCAGCTGGGCACACTGATTCAGCGGAGGCGCTAGGCATGGACATCAATACCCTCAGGGGATTGAGTACGCTGTTCCTGCTCATCGCTTTTATCGGCCTGGTGTTCTGGGCCTACAGCGGTAAGCGGAAGAAAGAATTTGACGAGGCGGCTAACCTGCCGTTTGCCGACGAGGATATGCACAACGCATCCTCGGCGCAGAAAGGAGAAAGCAATGAGTAGTTTCTGGAGCTGGTGGGTAATCATCCTGACCGTTGTAAGCTTCATCGCCATGTTCTGGTTGTTGTTCGCCAATCGTACCGGTGCGCCGGCCGATCCCGAGCAGACCACTGGCCACGCCGCCGACGGCATCGAGGAATACGACAACCCACTACCCTACTGGTGGTTTCTCATGTTCCTGATCACCCTGGTTTTCGGTGTCGGATACCTGATTGTCTACCCCGGCCTGGGTAATTTCCCGGGTGTTCTCGGCTGGACGCAGCTGGACCAGTGGGAACGTCAGGTCGCGAAGGCTGAGGAGAGATTCAGCGCGATACGCTACAAGTACCTGGCCATGCCGATCGAGGAAGTGGCCCAGGACCCTGAGGCGAGGAAGATGGGTCAGCGGATGTTTGCCAACAACTGCGCCCAATGCCACGGTGCAGATGCACAGGGTAGCTACGGTTTTCCCAACCTCGCGGACAATAACTGGCTCTGGGGCGGCACACCCGATGCCATCAAAACCAGCATTGCCCAGGGCCGTATTGCCGCCATGCCCCCCTGGGGCGAGATGCTCGGGGAAGACGGCGTCCGTAACGTGACTGCCTATGTCATGCGCATGAGCGGCCGCGACGTCAACGATGAACACGCCGATGCGGGCAAGGCACAGTACGACATGGTTTGCGTCGCCTGTCACGGCGCCAATGGAGAAGGCAATCCGATGTTCGGGGCGCCGCCGCTGAGTAAAGGTATCTGGCTCTACGGCGGCGAGGCAGAGCAGATCGCGCACAGCATACGCGCCGGGCGCAACGGCGTGATGCCGGCACAGGAAGAACTGCTCAGCGAGGACAAGATTCACCTGATCACCGCCTACGTGTACGGCCTGAGCCGGTAAACGCCGGGCCGAGCGGTATCCTCACATGGCTGACGAAGACCTGATCGAGGTACAGGAGCTTGCTCCTGCGGAAGTTGCCGAGCTCGATCTCTATGAAAAGCGGGAAAAGATTTATACCCGCAAGATCGAGGGTTACTTCCAGCGACTGCGCCTGTTCACTGGCTGGCCCCTGCTGATCGGCTATTTCATGCTGCCCTGGGTGACGCTGGGGGATAGACCGGCGGTGCTGTTCGACCTGCCGGCGCGCAAATTCCATATTCTCTTCATGACCTTCTGGCCCCAGGACTTTCCGCTGCTGGCATGGCTGTTGATCATAGCCGCCTTCGGCTTGTTCACCGTCACTGTTTTCGCCGGCCGGGTGTGGTGCGGGTACACCTGTCCGCAAACCGTCTGGACCAGCATATTCATGTGGATCGAACAGCGGGTGGAAGGCAGCCGCAACCAGCGGATAAAGCTCGACCAGGCGCCCTGGACAAGCACGAAAGCCTTCAGGAAATTCCTCAAACACGGCATGTGGCTGGGTTTTGCCTTCTACACCGGCCTGACATTTATCGGCTACTTCTATCCGATCCGCGACCTGGTCTACGACCTGGTGACCCTGCAGGCCAACCCCTGGGCTGCATCCTGGACAGTCTTCTTTACCCTTGCGACCTACATCAATGCCGGCTGGCTGCGTGAACAGGTGTGCATCTATATGTGCCCCTATGCCCGCTTCCAGTCAGTCATGTTCGACCAGGACACCCTGATCGTTTCCTATGATGAAGGACGCGGCGAACCTCGTGGCGCCCGCAAGCGAGCCATCGACCACCGGCAGGAAGGCCTCGGCGACTGTATCAGCTGCCAGTTGTGTGTACAGGTCTGCCCCACGGGTATCGATATCCGCGACGGGCTGCAATACGAGTGCATTGGCTGCGCGCTGTGCGTCGATGCCTGTGACGCGGTTATGGACAAAATGGGTTACGATCCGGGATTGATCCGCTATACCAGTGAGCGCGAGCTAGAGGGCGAAAGAACGCACTGGCTGCGGCCGCGCCTGATTGGCTACGTGACCGCAATCCTGCTCATGTGCCTGGCGTTTTCATGGCGGATCTATACCCGGATACCGCTTGAAATCACGGTCATCCGTGATCGCAACCAGCTTTACGTGGAGAACCTGCCGGGAGAGATCGAGAACATCTACACCCTGCAGATTCTCAACATGGACGAAGAAATGCACAGTTACAGATTGTCGATCGAGGGCATGGAGAATGCCCGCATCATTGGACCGCGAAGAGTGACCCTGGATAGTGGCGAGGTGCGCACCCTGCCCCTGCGAATCGCCGCACCACGGGAAAACTTTGACAGACCCAGCACGGCATTCGACTTTGTCATCGAAGCAGATGACGGTAGTGGTTTGAGCGCCACCACCGACTCCCGCTTCCTGATTCCAGTTTCACAATGATGGACAGCACGCCCTGGTATCGCCAGTTCTGGCCCTGGTTCCTGTTTGGGCTGCCCGGGCTGGTAGTGGTCGCCGGCCTGACAACCTGGTGGATCGCAGCCAACAATGCCGACGACCTGGTGGCCGCTGAGTATTACAAGGAAGGCCTCGCCATCAACCGCGAACTGGGCAAGGAGCGCCGGGCACGGGAGCTGGGTATTGCGGTCGAGCTCATACAGTCCGATGGAATGTTGCGGGTAAACCTGAGCGGCGGCAGCCAGCCCTCTGCGCTGCAATTGTCGCTATCCCACCCGCTGGACGCAGAGCGCGATTTCAGCCTCGCGCTGGCGCGAATCCAGCCCGGTGTCTACCAGGCGGAATACGATGAACCGCTGCAGAACAGATGGCATTGGCGGATCGAACCGCTGGGTGTAGCCGAAACGGACCAATGGCGCGTGGACGGAGAGCTCTCTATCATCGGTCCCAATGACGATAGACGCTGATACAGCCTGCTTCCATTGCGGCGAGCCCGTACCCCTGGGCTGTGAGCTGGCGGTCGAAATAGACGGCGCACCCCGGCCCATGTGTTGCCCCGGCTGCCTGGCGGTGGCCAGCCTTATCAGCGGCAGTGGGCTGGAATCCTTTTATCGCCTGCGCACCGGTTTCAGCCAGCGCCCGGAACAAGAAACAAGCGCTGCAGCCTATAGCATCTACGACAAGGCCGAGAACAGCCAGGATTTCGTTGAGGAACTGGCAGACGGCTCACGACGTGGGCGACTCTTACTGGGTGGCGTGAGCTGTGCCGCCTGTACCTGGTTGATCGAATCAGCACTGCAAAGAGAAGCCGGGATCAGCGGCGCCAGCGTCAACCTGGCGCGACAAACACTGAGCGTGGATTACGATCCGGCCCGGGTCCGGCTCAGTGAAATTTTCCTGCACCTCGAACAGCTCGGTTACGAGCCCCACCCCTGGCACATCGAGCGCGGCGCCGAGCTGTTGCAACAGGAACAGCGCAGTGCCCTGCGCGAACTGGCGGTGGCCGGGCTGGCGATGATGCAGGTAGGCATGTTTGCAATCGCCTTGCATGCCGGCGAGATCCAGGGAATCGCCGATGAATACCGCAGCCTGTTGCGCTGGGTAAGTCTGCTCATAGCGACGGTCGTGGTCGGCTACTCCGCGCGGAGTTTTTTCCGCAATGCCTGGCAGAACTTGCGCCACGCACGTCTGGTCATGGACCTGCCGGTGGCACTCGCTATAGGCCTGGCCTATCTCGCCAGTGCCTGGGCGACCCTCAACAACAGCGGGCAGGTCTACTTCGATTCCATCGCCATGTTTACCTTTTTCCTGCTGCTGGGTCGATTCCTGGAACGTCGGGTACGCCAGCGTGAGTTTTTCAGGCAAACAGATTTGCAGTCCCTCCTCCCCAACGCCTGTCTGCGCGCCTCCGGGTCGGGCTGGGACACGATCGCGACCCGGGAAGCCCGACGCGGGGATCGGCTGCTGCTCAAGGCCGGCGAGGTAATACCCGCCGATGGCACTATCATCAGTGGCACCGGCAGCGTCGATGAAGGCGCTTTTAGCGGGGAACACCTGCCGCGGCGCCTGGAACCGGGCTCGATCGTTTCCGCCGGAACCCTGCTCTGTGAGGGAACGGCGGAAATGCGAGTTACCGCCGACCCGGTAAATACCCGTCTGGCAACAATGCTGAAACTGATGGGGCGAGCAGAACAGCGCAAGCCCAGGCTGGCGCTGCTGGCCGACCGGGTTGCAGGCTGGTTTGTCGCAGCCGTCCTGTTGATTGCCGGCACTGTGGCTGCCTACTGGTACCAGGTTGCGCCGGAACGTGCACTCTGGATCAGCTTGTCGGTACTGGTCGTCAGTTGCCCCTGCGCCCTGGCCCTGGCAACCCCGGTGGCCCTGGCCAGCGCGACTGCCGCCCTGCGCAGGCGCGGGCTGCTACTAACCGGAGAGAACGCCCTGCAGGCCATGAACCAGTGTTCGCTCGTGCTGTTCGACAAGACGGGCACACTGACCCAGGGAAATTTGCGACGCAAACAGATCAGGCTTCGCGCTGACAAGGACGAAAAGGAATGCCTGGCCATTGCCGCGGCTCTCGAATTGCGTGGCAATCACCCCATAGCCGCCGCCTTTGCAGACATCGACTCGGTCCCGGACCTGGCCCAGATTCGCAACCTGCCCGGTCGGGGAATCCAGGGGGAGTTACAGGGCAGCTCTTATGCCATCGGCAGCACTGCCTTCATCAGCGAGCTGGTCCCGGGTTTGGAGTCGCAACCTGAGGCGGCAGGCCACTGGATTGCCCTGGCCGATGAGCGCCGAGTACTGGCCTGGATCGAGATATCCGATACCACCAGACCGGAGGCGGGATCGGTAGTCAGCGCGTTACAGGACTCTGGTCGCCGGGTGGAGCTGCTGACCGGCGACCACTCGGACCAGGGCCGCCTGCTCGCAGCGGAGCTTGCCATGGACGACGTTCACAGCGGTTGCTCGCCCGAACAGAAACTCGAATATATTCAGCAATTACAGGCAGGCGGGCGGCATGTTGCCATGGTTGGCGACGGCCTGAACGATGCGCCAGTACTGGCAAGCGCGGACTGTTCCTTTGCCGTCAACCAGGCCACGGACCTGGCGAAGTCCCGGGCCGACGCCATCCTCATCAATACCGGGCTCGACGGCGTACTGGCAGCCTTTGCTATCGCCCGGCGCTCTCGTGCTGTCGTGCAACAGAATATGGCCTGGGCCCTGGGCTATAACTTGCTGGCCCTGCCACTGGCGGCAATGGGTATGATTCCGCCCTGGGCTGCAGCTATCGGCATGTCGGCCAGCTCCCTGCTGGTGGTGCTCAACAGTCTTCGCCTAAAATAGCCCCGTGGACAGCCTATATATCCTCATACCCATCGCCCTGGTCTTTTGTTTTGTCGCGATCAAGCTGCTGCTGTGGGCGATCGACGACGGGCAATACGACGACCTCGACAAGGAAGCGTCGCGTATCCTGATGGACGATCCGCAAGACCGCGCAGAGCCGGAGGACCGAGCCTCTCTTGACTGAACTGGACCTGGGCGCCGCCGTCTTGCTGGGTCTCTTCGGCAGCAGCCATTGCCTGGTCATGTGCGGCGGTCTTGGCGCCGCACTGGGTATGGGCATCGAGCCCGGGCAACGCCTGCGGCTGCTGTTACTGTTTCAGTTGGGCCGCGTACTCAGTTACAGTTTGCTCGGCGCCGGTCTCGGCGCAGCACTGGGCTGGCTCAATATACTGCCGGGGGCCCTGCGGGTTGTTTCAGGTCTGCTCCTGGTTAGCATGGGACTTTATCTCGCAAGCTGGTGGCAGGGCATGCTCTGGCTCGAACGGCTCGGACAGGGTCTCTGGCGCCGCATCCAGCCACTGGGACAGCGACTGCTGCCTCTGAGGCGCACCCGCGATGCAGTGCTGGTCGGACTGTACTGGGGATTCCTCCCCTGCGGCCTGATCTATACCGCGCTGGCCTGGAGTGCTACCGCAGCCAATGCCGGCCAGTCGGCCTTGCTGATGTTCTGCTTCGGCCTGGGCACCGTGCCGGTCATGTTCAGTACGGGGATCGCCGGTGAGCAACTCGCAGCCACCCTGCGCCGGCGCGGCCTGAAAAATTTCATGGCCATTTTGATGATCGGCTTCGGCGTATGGACCGCGGCGGTACCGGTAATGCACCAGCTAAACGGGGACGAACAGGTCCAGCACCAGCACTAAAAAAGACTGGCAATGACGCCGTCACATCAGAATTATTGAATTGAAGAAAGTGTGGAGCCGGCGCAAGTGCTGCGCCGGCTCAAGAGTTGCTCAGAACTTGTAGGAGACACCTAACATATAGACCCAGGGGTCGATTTCCACGTCAAACTCGACGTTGGCCAGGTCGGTCTTGATGGTGGCCTCGGTATCGATATCGATCCACCAGACACCGGCATTGATACCCCAGTTCTCGTTGATCAGGTAGTCGAAGCCCGCACGGGCAGCCACCCCCCAGGAATCGTCCAGGTCGAGGTCTGCGGGTACCGGGTCAGTCGAATCAGTCACCGGCTCAGTAATGATGCCCAGGGCTGCTTCCAGTTCCTTGTCGACCTCCTCGTCCCAGAAATAGGTGTAGTTCACACCAACACCGACAAAGGGTTGAAAAGAGCTTTCCTTGCCGCCCATGGGGTACCACATAAAGGTCAGGGTCGGCGGCAGGTGCTTGGTGGAACCGGCATCGATGCCCACACCCTCGACGGTGATATCGTGCTCGAAGGGCGTCGCTGCCAGCAGTTCCACGGCCCAGATATCGGTCAGCATGTAGGTGGCAGTGATACCGAGCTGGGTATCGTCGTCCACATCCACACCTTCGAGTGTGGCGAGGCCGGCAACATCGATCTTGTCGCTTTCGGTATCCGGATCCACCATGGCGGCACCGGCGCGGATGATCCAGTCTCCCTGGTCATAGGCCAGGCCAGGGGTCGCAAAGGACATCGCGGCGGCGAGGGCCGACACAGAGAAAAGGGCTTTACTAATTTGCATCACATCACTCCTGTAGGTCATTGTTTTTGCAGACGAAACAATACTAGAGTGTAGCCCCGGGGGAATTGACTTCCATCAAGTAGAGAGAGGTTAGGCGGACACAGCCTGGACACGATCCAGCGTGCCCTGGCGCAGGTCTTCGAAGACCGCCGGCACTGCCTGGCCGATGCGTTCGAAGTAGGCCTTCTGCTCTTCGCACTCCGCCACCAACTGTTCAGGATCGACTTCCATCAGCTTGGCAAAGGCCTCGCGGCTGTATTCCAGGCCGTCCCAGTTGATATCGTCATAGGACGGCGACAGGCCGAGCACGGACTCCTCCGCATGGGCTTCGCCGGCAGCACGCTCGGCAATCCACTGCAGGACCCGCATATTCTGGCCGAAACCCGGCCACATGAACTTGCCATCCCCGTTCTTGCGGAACCAGTTGACCCGGTAGATTTTCGGCGGGTTACTGATCTTGTCTTTCATCGACAGCCAGTGCTGCCAGTACTCAGCCACGTTGTAGCCGCAGAAGGGCAGCATGGCCATCGGGTCGCGGCGGATTGCCTCCTGGTTATCGGCCGCGGCAGTGGCCTCAGAACCCATGGTCGATGCCAGGTACACGCCGTGATCCCAGTCACGGCTCTCATAGGCCAGTGGGAACAGCTTGCTCATGCGACCGCCGAACAGGAAGGCACTGATCGGTACGCCAGCGGGATCTTCCCAGGCCGGGTCGATACTGGGGCACTGTCCCGCGGGTGCCGTGAAGCGCGCGTTGGGGTGTGCCGCCGGGGTATCACTGTCAGGCGTCCAGTCATTGCCACGCCAGTCGATAAGGTGCGCCGGGGGCTCATCGGTCATGCCCTCCCACCAGATATCGCCGTCATCGGTCAGGGCGACATTAGTGAAGATGGTATTGCGCTCGATCGCACGCATCGCAGAGGGGTTGGATTTCTCGGAAGTGCCGGGCGCCACGCCGAAAAAGCCGGCCTCCGGGTTGATCGCGTAGAGACGGCCGTCATCGCCGGGTTTAAGCCAGGCGATATCGTCGCCCACTGTCCACACCTTCCAGCCCTCGTATCCCGGGGGTGGGATCAACATCGCCAGGTTGGTTTTGCCACAGGCACTGGGGAAGGCGCCGGCCACGTAGGTTTTCTTGCCCTCGGGCGATTCGATGCCCAGGATCATCATGTGTTCTGCCATCCAGCCCTCATCGCGGCCCATTGCCGATGCGATGCGCAGGGCGACACATTTCTTACCCAGCAGGGCGTTGCCGCCGTAACCGCTGCCGTAGGACCAGATGACCCGTTCTTCCGGGAAATGGACGATGTAGCGGTTGTCGACATCGCAGGGCCAGGCCACATCCTCGCGACCGCCGGCAAGCGGGTATCCGACCGAGTGCAGGCACTTGATGAAGAAGCCTTCGCCCAGGGTCTCGAGCACCTTGCTGCCGACCCGGGCCATGATATGCATACTCACGACCACATAGGGGGAGTCGCTGAGCTGGACACCGATCTGGGACAGTGTGCCCCCGGGGCCCATCATGAAGGGAATCACGTACATGGTACGCCCCTCCATACAGCCCTCGTAGAGACCGGTCATGGTGGATTTCATTTCATCGGGCGCCATCCAGTTATTGGTGGGACCGGCATCCGCTTCCGTCTCACTGCAAATGAAAGTCCGGTTCTCCACGCGGGCGACATCGCGGGGATCCGAGCGGCACAGGTAGCTGCCCGGACGCTTGTCCTCATTGAGCGGAAGGAATACACCCGCCTCGACCAGTTCCCCGCAGAGTCGCTGATACTCTCCCTCCGAACCGTCGCACCAGCAGATGTCCCGGGGCCTGCACAGTGCAGCCATTTCATCTACCCAGGTCTCCAGGGCGGTACTGATCGTATCGGGTTTATTGCTGTTCATAGGCGGTGTATTCACAAATCCTGAATTGTCGTGGAGGGAAGGCTGCATACGTAGTCAATGCGCCGTGCTGCGGGCTGCAAACTGCGCGGCATTCTATCAATTCCGGGTAGGCTTTTGAACCGCTGACGCCGCTCCAGACCCGGCGCCCGACAACTGTTCTGTTACTGGTTCAACAATTTCTTATAGTTTTTATTTATCAATGTCTTACAAGACTTATATAAAGTCATTTATCAGATTACTCCCAGAAGGATTCGAGGGTTGTTCCGCAGCCCTGGTAGTGCTGTCCGTCGAGTCGTGCCGAGACGACACTGTCATAGGTCTGGCCGGACATGGAGTCGACGCAATGCTGGAGGCGAATCTCCACACGCAGCAGGTGCTTGTCGTTGCTCAACTCATAAATTTCAACACCGTCGATAAAGTCCGGTTCTGCGGTGGCGAACAGGTAGCTGCGATCGCCGTACCCGGCCACCAGCAGCGTGTTGCGCTCGTGCTGTATCTCCAGGTACCAGCCCGGCTCCTGCCCGACAGCGCGGAAATCCACACCGCGGCGCCGAGCCTCTTCCCAAGGCACGCGGGCCGGGTTCAGGGTGCAGCCGCGGTAACGGCGATCGCCTACATCGAGGCTGGCTTGCCTGCCATCGCCGCGCAGGCTGATCCCCTCTGCGCGATAGGCGAAGCCGGAGCCGCTGCGCTCTTTGCCCAGCACCCGGTATTCATCAGGCAGGTACAGGCCAATCTGGCCGGGACTGGTGCGAGCAACAAAGTCGAAATCGTCACACTCATAAACCAGGGTCTCCCCCGGCTCCATACCAGGTCCTGTTCCGCCTGGCTGGGTTCCGACCTGGCTGCAGCCCGTGAGCCCGACCAGTAAAAGGGTGACGAATAGCCTGCGCTTTTTCACGATACGTCCAGTTGTGCGATCCAGCGCTCGGCGCGCCGCTGCAAGCGATCTGAAACCCCCTCCCCTTCATAATCCACGGGTCCGGGTTGCGCCAGCTGCGCAGACTCGTCGAGGGCTGCCACAACGACCAGGGCGTAGTCGTGTCCGTCGATCTCGCTTTTCACGTAGACCAGGTTATTGCAGACCGCACAGTGCATGAAGTCAGCGGTATTGGTGCCAAAGCTATGGGAATAGACGTAGCGGCGATCCTTGAGCTCGACCTGCAAGCGTGCGTCCGGCTCGGACAGGTAAGTGGCGGAGCGCGGCAGGCAGAATTCACACTGGCAGGCTCGCGCTGTCAGTGCTGAAAGGGGCTGGTGGCTGTGGTAGGTGAAGGTGACAGCGCCACATTCACAGCCACCTTTATGCGCGAAGAGGTAGTCACTCATGTTGCAAGGCTCTCACACTTCGATAGCGTCGCATAGTATCGGCCGCGATCAGGGCCAGCCCCAACCAGACCAGGGAAAAGCTGAACAATTGCACCGGGTTCATCGGTTCGCCAAAAATACAGATCGCCACGAAGAGCTGACAACTCGGCCCAAGATAGAACACCAGGCCCATCGCCGACAAGGGCATCAGCCGCGAGGCGACCACGTAGCAGGCCAGGGGCACCACGGTCATTAGACCCGCGCCCAGCAGGAACACATCGACCCTCGCACCATGCGCACCCAGCCCGCCACCGTCCCGGTATAACAACCATAGCAGCGCGAAAGGCGCCATCAACAGCGTTTCCAGGAACAACCCCTCCACGGCGGCGACATCGACACCCTTGCGGATGGCGCCGTAAATACCAAAGCTGACTGCCACACCGAGGGCTGCCCAAGGCAGACCGCCGTTTTCGACAACCAGGATCACCATGCCGAGCGTGGCCAGGGCGATGGCGATGCGCTGCGCGCGGTCGATACGCTCCCGAAACAGGAATACGCCGATAGCGACGTTGAACAGGGGTAGCAGGAAGTAGCCGAGGCTCGCATCGGTGGCCCGCTCGTGGGTAACCGCCCACAGGAAAATTCCCCAGTTCGCCGCCTGCGCCGTTGCCGAAGCCAGCATAATCAGCAGCGTCCGTGGCTGCGACAGCATGCGCAGGCCCGCGGCCAGTCTTCCCATAAACAGCAGAAGTATGATCAGCACGGGCACGGAAAAAATCGCCCGGTGAGCCACCAGGTCCAGCGGGCTGACCGGCTGGGTTTCGATCCAGTACAGTGCTGCAAAGCCCCAGATGAGGTAGGAGATGCAGGCCAGCGCCATACCTCGGCTCACGGTACACGGAGCTCGGGGTAGTGTTGCTCGCAGGGATAGGCCCGCCCTGCCAGGCGCTGTCTGCAGAATGCCAGGATCCTGTCTCGCTCCGCCGGGTCCACGTCATGGTGCCGCCGGCTGCTGCCGCTCTGGAAAAAGCCCAGCGACGAGGTCTCGGAAAACAGATTGGGGGGCGTCATCTCAAACTGATCGGCATGGGCGCTCATGAATTCGAAGCTGCTCTTGCGCAACACTTCTGCCGCCGCCTGTTCGGACAGGGACTCACCGAGAAATCCAGCCACACGCTCGATGGTCGCGCGACTGTCTGCTTTCATTTGCTCGTAGTGAAGGAAGAGGACATTGTCCCGCTCCAGTGCGACGTCCCACCAGTCGGCCACATGGTCCGGCCAGGCGGTATAAAACATCTCGTCGCTGCAGTACCAGTCAAGCAGTGCGGCCCGCTCCGGAGCCATGGGACCCAGCAGCAGCTCGACAAAATCCGTAATGCTGGCGAAACAGCTTACCGGGTGCCGGGCCACGTAGATGTATTTAGCCCGGGCGCTGAACGGGCACAGCGCGGCATTGAGGTGGGATTTGATCAGGCGCTTGCCGGCAACGCCAATGCGGGGAGCAGCAGCAAATGGGACACCTGAGTGGGTCTCGATCCAGGGACTGGTGTTGTACAGGTGCACATGACTGTGGTCGCTGAAACTGCCCTCGCCATGACTGAGCACCTGGTAGGCCATTTGCTGCATCCAGGTCGTACCGCACTTCATTTGGGTGACCACGAAAAGGTCCTCTGCAACGGGATGGTAATTGCAGGCAAAGTCCATGGTTTGACGATCGCAGACTGCCCCCGGTACTGCGACCTCCTCGTAAACCAGAGCCGGCAGCCGATCCGGTTTGGGCAGAACCCGCGCCAACAGGCTCACGTAGGGTCGCAACAGGAATCCGTGAAAGGCGATGAGTTTGCGCAGGCCGCGACGCTGCAGGGACATCAGTGAGAAATAGCGGTTACCCTCGGTACGCGCACGCTCCCAGCGCTGGTAACTGACCAGGTAAACTGCCGGCAGAACGGCGATACAGAAAACCAGGACCAGGAGTGTGGACACGTTCACGGGTAGCAGGCGACCTCAGGGCAGCAGTGTGATCAGAATCATACGCAGCGCCAGCATGCTGACAAGCACTTTGAACCAGAACTGGAAATTGATTTCCGGCACGTACTGGCGCAGGAAGGTACCCAGCCAGGAACCTGCTATCACGCCGACTACCATTCCCAGCAACAGCAACCAGTAATCCGCAAAGACAAAGCCCAGGGCAGCAAATGCGATTATCTTGAGCAGGTGATTGGCGCTCATGTAGACCGCGGTATTGACCACCAGCCAGTCGCGGCGTTGATCGCGCCTGGCCAGAACGGCTGCGCCGAGGGGGCCGGAAGCGCCGATCAACATACCGATCCCGGTCTGGTAGAAGCCGAGCAGCACCAGCGGCCAGCCGCCCTGCCCGCGCACCGCCGGCAGTGGCAGCCAGGTAATCACCAGGATCACGACGCCGATCAGGGCAGGCAGCCATTCCAGGTTCAGGTGACTGAATACCTGGGCCCCGGCCACGGCGCCGGCTATGGCACCGACAACAAAAGGGGGAATCAGCGACAGGTCGATATGGCGCCAGCCAAACAGGGCCCGTGAACCATTGCTCGCCAGTTGCGTGACTGCGTGCAGGGGGATAATTGCCGCCGGCGGCACCAGGCCCGGCATCAGGGTTATCAGGGGCACGCCACCACCCATGCCGAATACACCGGCTATGGTCGAGGTCAGCAGCGCAACGGGGATCAACCAGTACTCGGTCAAGCTCCCGCCTCATCCGCCTCCACGACTTCGACCTCGTTGCCCGCAGCCTCCATCCAGTCCCTGATATCGCTGTCCTGCAATACGGTCTGCACATAGCGCTGGACAATATCCGGCAGCTCCACACCATAGGTATGAAAGCGCAGGGCCACCGGCGCGTACATGGCATCGGCGATCGAAAAGCCACCGAACAACCAGTCTCCGTCACCCGTCGATTCTTCCAGGCACTCACGCCAGAGGGAGACGATCCGATTGATATCCCCCTGCAGCGCCTCGTTGAGCGGTACCGCCCGCCCCGTGGCCCGGCAGTTCATGGGCATCTGGTTGCGCAGTGCGGAAAAACCCGAGTGCATCTCGGCACTGATAGCGCGTGCCCGGGCGCGCTGCGCCAGATCGGCGGGCCAGAGACTGCCACTGGCCCAGCGCTCATTGACGTACTCGCAGATGGCGAGCGAATCCCAGATACAGATGGCCTGGTCCCAGAGCACCGGCACCTTGCGAGTCGGTGAAAAATCGGCAATCTCTTCTTCGAACTGCACGGTGTCGAGGGGTAGCCGCCGTTCGTCGAAGTCCGCTCCGGACTTGCGCAGTGCTATCCACGCGCGCAGTGACCAGGAGGAGTAATTCTTGTTACCGATGACGATTACAGGTTTGCTCATGGCCCCACTCTAGGTCAGTGGAAGGAGTACCGCAATTGTCTGTGGGGAAGAACCTAGTAGACCAGGTAGACCACGTAGCCCAACTTGCAGGCCACATGCAGGGCCTGGTCCTGGGCGAGGGTGGTTTTGTGTTCGCACTTGAGGTGGTCGATGACGGCGTGGAATGCCGCTTCGATCAGGCCGAGGAAAATATTACCCGTCACCAGGTAGACGGCTCCACCGTGGCCGAGGGCGTGTGCTCCCAGCCAGTAATACCAAGCGGGAAATTCCTCGCTGCCTCGCTCGTGATACCTGCTGTGACGACTCTTGGCCGAGGCCATGATGTCCGGCTGCAGCATGAAATCCAGCACCGCATGCATCACCAGGAGTTGAAAGAAGAGTTCGAACGCCTGCAAAAGACGGCCCTTTCTCTTTTGATTATCGAATGAGAATAGCAGGTTTGTATTTCACCCGCCGTGCCCAGTTTGGGCCAATGTGTGAACTGGTTCTCACTTTTGCCTATTTGTGAACTGCATCTCAGTTTTCCGCGTCCACATCGAGCTGGCCCCGGTCGATTCGGGCGCCCGGGAAATAGTGAACACGGAGGCTTTCCCCCTGGCGATTACGGCCGAAAAATATGGATTTCGAATAGTGACTGACCGCTGGGCGGCGCTCCTCATTAAGCCGCGGCGAGCGCATTCTCAGGTACACACCAATGACATCCGGGTCTTTGCCGGCCAGGAATTGTTGCTCCAGGTACTCATGACCCACTATGCTCAGCTGCCGGGCGATATGGGCCTGGCGATGGGCTTTACCGACGTACACGGCAAAGGCCCAGAACTGGTTGATCAGCTGGCGCACGTAGCGGGCTTCCGCCGCCGCCTGGCCGACGATGTTCCCCTCCTGGTCATAGGCCAGCACCACGGTTAATGCCGCCCGTTGCCGGGCCTGGCCGGGATTGTCCATAGCGCCCTCTTCCATCAGGAAGCGGGCGATCCGGTTCTCCAGCAACTCGTCGAGCTGATCCCGTACTGTCTCAACCCGGTAGCCCGGTGCGAGCACGTAGCGCTCAGGGGCGGGCTCCTCCGGCTCCGGTGGGCCACCACTGATCATGGCGCCCTTGAAATAGTAGACCCGCATATTGTCGCCACGGCGATTACGGCCAATGAAGATATTGCCGTCGGGTGTTATCGCCATATTTCTCTGCTGCTTGTAGGCCCGGGTCTGCAACACCATGAACAGACCGATGGTATCCGGGTCTTCGCCGGCCAGGAAACGCTGCTCGAGGAAGTCTCTCGTCTCCCTCGTCATGCGTCGGGACAGGGAAAAATGCCGATGCTGCGGGTTTATGTAGACTGCCACTGTCCAGAAACGGTTATGCAGTTGTTCGACGTGGCGCGCCTCGGCGGAGAGTTGCCCCACCAGTTTACCGGAGCCGTCGTAGGCAAGCGCAGCCGTTTGTGCTGCCCGGCGGTCGGCTTCCTGCGGATCCTCCAGGGCGCCTTCGGAGTGCAGGAAGTCCGCCACCTCCCGGGTGCGGTCCTCATCGAGCTTGCCGAGGCAGAGTTCGATGGAATACTGATCTTCCTGTGACTCGGTCATAGGCAAAGAGTAGGCCGTGAGGGGAAACTCCGCCAGCAGTGGCTCAGGCGTGGTGCGGGTAGACCGGCTGGTACATGGACTCGCGGATCGCCGCTTCGATATCCGCAGGCCGCTCGGCGGTGGCGAGACCCGCATCCCAGGCAAGTTCGGCAACTGCGGCAGCAATGCGGGCGGAAACGTCGCGGATCTGGGAGAGGGGCGGATAGATGCGGCCAGCAGCCAGGTCATCCTCGCCGACCATATCGGCCAGGCAGCGCGCCGCGGCCAGGAACATGGCATCGGTCACCTGGCTCGCACCGCAAAACAGCGCGCCGAGACCCACCCCCGGAAAGATATAGGCGTTATTGCCCTGCCCCGGAACAAAGGTCTGACCCCCGTATTTCACCGGATCGAAGGGGCTACCGCTGGCGTACACCGCGCGCCCGTCACTCCACTCATAGGCCTGTTCTGCCGTGCACTCCGCCTTGCTGGTGGGATTCGACAGTGCAAACACGATAGGCCGCTCATTGATCTCGGCCATCGCGCGAACGACTGGTTCGGTGAAGGTTGCAGCCTGGCCCGCGCAGCCGACAATCGCAGTGGGCTTGAGATCTCGCACCAGGGTTTCCAGGTCGGTACCCCCCGGGTGATCGTGGGCGAAGGGCTGTTTCTGCGGTGGAATCTCGGCCCTGGAACTGACCAGCAGGCCCTGGGTGTCCATCAGCCAGCAACAGGCCCTGGCGCTCTCCACATCGACACCCTCTTCCAGCAAGGCACTGACCCAACTCTCGGCGATGCCTATACCGGCCTGCCCTGCCCCCAGGAACAGGATCTTCTGCTCAGCGACGGCCCCCCGGTGATACGCATGGCAGCCAGTAACCCGGCAGTGGCGACAGCGCCGGTTCCCTGGATGTCGTCATCAAACACACAATAGCGATCCCGGTATTTCTGCAACAGGTGAAAAGCGTTGCTGTTGCCGAAGTCCTCGAGCTGCACCAGCACTGTCGGGAATACCTCGTGCACCGCGACCATGAACTCTTCCAGCAGCTCTTCGTATTCATCGCCACGCAGGCGCTTGCGTTCCGACCCGGTATACAGCGGATCGTTCAGCAGCGATTCATTGTTGGTGCCCACGTCCAGCGTAATCGGCAGGCACTGGGTTGGTGCGATGCCGGCACAGGCGGTATACAGGGACAACTTGCCGATGGGAATCCCCATACCATAGGTGCCGAGATCACCCAGCCCGAGGATTCGCTCACCATCGGTTACCACGATGATACGAGCCTCTTCGTGGGGCCAGTTGCGCAGCACTTCGACAATGCGGCCGCGATCATCCAGGGAGATGTAGAGACCGCGGGGACGCCGGTAAATGTGACCGAACTGCTGGCAGGCCTTACCGACGGTCGGGGTGTAGATCAGGGGCATCATGGCTTCGATGTGGTTGATCACAACCCGGTAGAACAGGGTTTCGTTGCGATCCTGCAGGCCCACCAGGAACAGGTAGCGCTCCAGGTCGGAAACCTTGTGCCTGAGATTGTCCAGCACCCGCAATTCCTGCACCGCGACGGAATGCTGGCGCGGCGGAAGCAGGCCGCGCAGCCCCAGGGCATCGCGCTCCGCCTGGGTGAAGGCGGTACCCTTGTTGCGCACCGGGTCGTGCAGCAGTTTGACGCCGCGCTCGAAATCGATGGAATCTCGCTCAGCCATGCCCCAATTATAGTGCGCGGGACCGGGGTCGAAAGCGCGGAATCCCGCGGAGTCGAACTAGATCAATTTTCTAGATGGTTCCGGCCTCTCGCGCCATATCCAGGGCCAGGTCCTCGATCATGTCCTCCTGCCCGCCAACCGTCTTGCGTCGTCCCAGCTCCACCAGGATGTCGCGGGAAGACAGGTTGTATTTCTCCGCGCTACGTTTGGCGAACAACAGGAAGGAAGAATATACCCCGGCCCAGCCGAGTGTCAGGGAATCCCGGTCGATGCGCACCATGTGGTCCATCATCGGCACGATCAGGTCCTCAGCAATATCCATGGCCTTGAAGATGTCGACGCCGGTCTCGATGCCCATGCGGTCACATACCGCCAGGAATACCTCCAGGGGTGTATTACCGGCCCCGGCGCCCAGGCCCGCCATGGAACCGTCGATACGGTTGGCACCCGCCTCCACCGCCGCCAGGGAGTTGGCGATTCCCATACCCAGGTTGTGGTGGCCGTGAAATCCCAGCTCGGTCTCCGGATTCAGTTCCCGCCGCGCCAGGGCCACCCGGGCACTGACATCGTCCGGCAGCATGTAGCCAGCTGAGTCGGTGATGTAAACGCAATTGGCGCCGTAGGATTCCATCAGCAGCAATTGCTCGATCAGTTCCTCCGGTTGAACCATATGCGCCATCATCAGGAAGCCGACCGTATCCAGGCCTTCGATCTGGCTGGCCATGCCGATGTGCTGTTCCGAGACATCCGCCTCGGTACAGTGTGTCGCCACGCGAATTGTCGAGATGCCGCAATCCACGGCCATCTTGAGATGATCGACGGTACCGATGCCGGGCAGTAACAGGGCCGAGACTTTGGTCTTGTCGACCACCTTACACACCGCGGTGAGATATTCCTCGTCGGAGGCGGCGGGGAAGCCGTAATTGACGCTCTTGCCTCCCAGCCCGTCACCGTGGGTAACCTCGATCATGGGCACACCGGCATCTTCCATGGCTTTGGCCACGGTCACCATCTCGTCGACGGTAATCAGATGCCGCTTCGGGTGCATGCCGTCGCGCAGGCACATATCGTGGACGATAATTTTTTTGCCAGATAAATTCATGCTGTCACCTCCTGGGCCGCTGCGGCAGCCGTCGCTGCGGCAGCCGAAGCTGTCGGCACAAACTCCCCGGACAGTATCTGTTCCGCCACCATCTCCGCCGTGCGCAGTCCCGCAGCGGTCATGATGTCCAGGTTGCCCGCATACTTGGGCAGGAAGTCTCCCAGCCCCTCCACCTCCATATAGATGGACACGCGATTGCCGTCGAAAACCGGACCGTTCTTCAGGGTGTAACCGGGCACGTACTTCTGCACCTCGGTGATCATCTGCTGCACCGACTCGGTAATCGCCGCCTCTTCCGGGGCATCTTTTGTCAGGCAATGGATGGTGTCGCGCATGATCAACGGCGGCTCCGCCGGGTTGATGATGATGATCGCCTTGCCCTCATCGGCGCCGCCGACCCTGGAAATTCCGTCGGCGGTGGTGCGGGTAAACTCGTCGATGTTCTTGCGGGTACCGGGTCCTGCGGATTTGGAGGAAACCGTGGCCACGATCTCACCGTAGCTCACCGGCTGCACACGGCTCACTGCATGAACCAGTGGAATCGTCGCCTGGCCGCCGCAGGTCACCATGTTCACATTCATCCCGTGGCTGCTCATGGCCTCCGCGAGGTTCACCGGCGGCACGCAGTAGGGACCGATCGCCGCCGGGGTCAGGTCGATCATTACCGCGCCCTGCTCGTTCACCTTGCGGCTGTTCTCCGCATGTACGGAGGCAGACGTGGCATCGAAACAGATCTGCACACCGTCTTCCTTCATCGTGGGTAACATGCCATCCACGCCATCGGCGGTGGTGTTCAAACCCATTTCCGCGGCTCGGGCAAGACCCGGACTGTCGGGGATCACCCCCACCATCCACACCGGCTCGATGAATTCGCTGCGCATGGCCTTCATCAGCAGGTCGGTGCCGATATTACCGGGGCCGATGATTGCAGCCTTAATTTTTTCAGCCATTCTTTCCTACCTAATTAGCAGAGCAGCAATTACAAGCGCCGCCATATTAAATCCGCAGCAAATTTCAGACGAAATTACAGCTGCACCCACCAATGCCGTCGATTTCGAGGCTCATTTTGTCCCCGGCCACCACCGGGATCAATGGTGCCAGGGACCCGGACAGGATCACTTCCCCGGCTTTGAATGGGATATTGAACTCCCCGAGGGTATTCGCCAGCCAGGCGACAGCCGTGAGGGGGTTTCCCTGTACCGCGGAGCCCAATCCCTCGCTGTGCAATTCGCCGTTCTTGTAGATTTTCATATGCAGGTTCGGCAGGTCGTGGTCACGGGGGTCGACCTCGTCGCGGCCAAGCACGTAGACACCACAGGAAGCATTGTCTGCCACCGTATCCTCGATCTTGATCTGCCAGTCGCGGATACGGGAATCGACGATTTCAAAGCAGGGCATGATGGTTTCCGTTGCATCCAGCACATCCTGCTCGGTCACACCGGGACCCACCAGGTCGGACTTGAGACGGAAGGCGATCTCCCCCTCCGCCCGCGGCTGGATCAGGTGCTCTGCTATGGATATATCGGCGCCGTCCTCGAATACCATGCCATCGGTAAGGAATCCGAAGTCCGGCTGGAAGACGCCGAGCATTTCCTGCACCGGGGCACTGGTCACACCGATCTTCTTGCCGACGATCCGCTCGCCGGCCTGCACCCGCCGGCTCACCATGCGCTGGGAGATGTGATAGGCGTCGTCGATGCTGATACCGGCTTCGCGCTCGGTCAGCGGTGCCAGGGTTCGCTGTTCACACAGGGCTGCGTACAACTCGTCACCGAGTTGCTCAATCCGTTGTTCGTCCATGCTCTACCCGTTCTGCAGAAAATCGAGACACATGCGGTTGAACATGTCTTCATGTTCCACCATGACCCAGTGTCCGCATTCTGACTGGAGTATAAGCCGAAGATTGGGACAATTCTTGGCGAAATTCATAATGCCGCTGTCGGGCATCATGCGCTCGTTGGCGCCCCAGAATCCCAGTACCGGGCACTGCAGCTCCTGCAGACGGTCGACCAGCACGGGGATGGCCATCGCAGACATAACCTGGCCGTTCATGATCTGCATGATCTGCATGCGCTCTGCCACCAGTTCGTCGGTGGCATGCTTCGGGTCGTGCATCAGGCCGAAGGCGAACAGGTCCTTCATGACTTCGTGGGTCAGCGCCTCACCGGAGCCGTAGACCTGGAACATCTTCTGCATGCCCGGCATCTGGCCGTACTCTTCCATGGGGCTGAGCCCGCCGGGCGCCATCAGTATGAGCTTTTCGACCAGTTCGGGATACTCGAGCGCCATGCCAATAGCAATGGCGCCACCCAGGGAATTTCCGACCAGGCTGCACTTGTCCACGCCGATCACGTCCAGTGTCTGCTTGGCGCACTCAACAAAAAACGAGAGGGGGTATTCCACATCATCGGGTTTGTCGGAAAAACCGAAACCGACGATATCGATAACGATTGAACGAAAGCCCTGCTCGGCAATTTTCGGATAATTACCCTTGAAGTTACTGTGACCGCTGGCACCGGGGCCGGACCCGTGTAACCACACCACCGCCGGGCCTTCGCCCTGGTCTATGTAGTGCATGCGATAGCCATTGGCGCAGTCGGCATATTGGTGCTCAGGCAGCACCCCGTTCATCTGCATTGTTGTTCCCCCGTGATTCCCCGAAACCGGGGAATGATGTTCAGAGACCGAAGTCCGCGTTCTCCTGCCCCAGCAGCACCCCGCCCATATTGATGGCAAAGGGCGTCGAGTGATTAGCGACATGGGCCTGGCTGGCAAGAATATCCAGGTGTGTGGCCAGGACTTCACTGCCGTGGCGAATACCACTGGATCCCACAGCCTTGAGCATGCGCCCTGACAGCTCCACGCAAGTGTCGGCGACGACAGCGGAGTCATAGCGGTAGCGAACCCGATCGTCGATGGGAATCGGTTCGCCGGCGCGGGTGCATTCCATCATCTGGTCGAAGTTGCGATACATCACCAGTTTCATTTGCTCGATCTCGGACTTAACCTCCGCTGCAAGTCGCTTGGCGAAGGGATCATCGCGCATCGGTACCGGACCGGCGACGCGGGTCCTGGCCACTTCCTTATAGGCTTCGAGCTGCCCTTCCAGCGCGCCAAGTGAGGCCGTGCAAACCGCCCGCACAAAGACCTGCATAAAAGGCATGTGGTAAAGGGGCGCCGTATTGACCGCGTTGCCCGGGTTGTCGCACATGAATCCGTCGATAACCTTGTGGGTGCGGTGCTCCGGCACAAACACGTCCTTCATGACCACGTCGTGGCTGCCGGTCCCCTGCAGGCCGACCACGTCCCAGTTGTCGACAATTTCATAGTCCTCGATGGGGACCAGGAAGGTGCGATAGTTTTTCATGTCGAAAGATGCTTCCTCGGTCGGCACCACCGCTCCGACGAAGACCCACTTGCAGTGCTCACAACCACTGGAGAAACTCCACTGGCCGCTCAAACGAAAACCACCGTCGACCGGCTTGACCTTGCCGACGGGTGCATAGGAGGAAGAAATCAGTACGGTGGGGTCCTCGCCCCAGACATCCTGGGCGGCCTGGTCATCGAACAGGGCCAGTTGCCAGTTGTGTACCGCGACTACGCCAAGCACCCAGGCACTGGACATGCAGGCCTTCGCAATCTCGAGGCCAACCGCGTAGAACACCTGGGGATCCATCGCGTAGCCGCCATACTGCTCCGCCTGCAGGATCTTGAAGAAACCCGCCTCGTGAAAATCGGCAATGGTTTCATCGGGCACCTTGCGCTCAACTTTGCATCGCTCGGCGCGCTCACGCAGGACCGGGTACAGGGCCCGCGCATTGGCGAGTAACTCTTCCGCCCGGGGCGAACCCAGGCTGTAGGGGCTTACAGGAATTTCCTGGTGGGCTGTCATGGGCTGATCCTCGAAGTGATTCTTTTGTCAGTTAGGGGTTATTAGACCGAATTCCCCCTGCGCCCCGCATCACCTGTTTGGGCTATATCAATATTTATTATATTATTCAGTAGCTTATGGATTACTCTAAAAGTAGTTTAGAGACTCAGAGACCCCGCCTCCAGGCTTATTCCACGACCGCATCGCCGAAAACAGTGGTCTCGCCGAAAAAAGAGCGATGTGATGGGGGCCGCCGCCCGTCTGTGTCCAGCACCCCGTATTCCTCCGCCAGCTCGGCGCCAATAAGCACCGAACCACTGCGCTTCATCAGTTTCGGGTCCCGCGCCAGGGCATCGATCACCCGCCCGGTAAATTCCGGCGTCTCCGCGGTCGCACGCAGATCGCTATAGAGTTCCGGTTGGGCTTCGAACACCGCCAGCGAACGCTCGGTCAGCAGCAGCCCCATCCAGATCGACACCACGGCAACCCGGTAATCCCGAAAATCATAGGCCATATCGTGGCTCATCTTGTCGACAGCTGCCTTGCCCATGCCGTAGGCAGGCCCGTGCATGTAGATGCGCCCGCCGAAGGAGGAGGTATTTACAATCAGGCCCTCACCATTGCTCACCAACAGTGGCGCTGCATAGAAGGCCGATACATAGTGGGTGCGCAGGCCAACATTCAGCAGGTCCACGAGCTCGAGCGGTTTTTCCCAGAAGGGCCCCTGGTCGGTAAGCCCGTCGGGCAGGTGGGTGGCGTTGTTTACCAGGATGTCCAGCCGGCCCTGCTCCTGGCGGACCTGTTCGAACAATGCCTGGACCTGGGCATCATCGCCATGATCGCAAATTACCGGGATGCCTTTGCCCCCCGACGCATCGATCGCCTCGGCGGTGGCATAGACCGTACCGGGCAAGGGCGAATCGCCCTCCTCTTTGGAGCGGCCGGTGACATAGACGGTCGCTCCCGTGGCTCCCAGTGCGCAGGCAATACCGCGCCCGGCCCCGCGACTCGCGCCGGTAACGACAATCACACGATCAGCTTTTAATCCCATACTCGCTCTCCCCACATCCTGTGATTTGGTCTAGTATCCGCAGGCGTCCATGCTAGAGAAAAGCCTGGGCACCTGTCCATCTCTAACAGGAATTCTCATGCCCCGACTGCTGGTTGTATCACCGCATGCAGAGCGCTTTGCCGAACTGATCGAGGCGGAGGCCCTGCCCGGACTGGAAGCAGACTACTGCGCCTCCGCGGCCGATGCTCATGCACACTGCGGCGAGGCCGAGATTCTGTTTGGTGCCCCGGACCAACTGGCCAGCCTGCTCGATGATTGCGCTTCCATGCGCTGGCTCCAGTCCAGTTGGGCCGGGGTCAAACCTCTACTCGAGCAGGCCCGCCGAGATTACCTCCTGTCCGGGGTAAAGGGCATTTTCGGGCCGCTGATGGCGGAGTATGTACTCGGCTGGCTGATCGCCATCGAGCGCCAGATCCCGGCGCGGGCACAGGCCCGACAGTGGGACGACAGCCCCGACAACTACCTGTCAGGGAAGACCCTGGGCATTATGGGCACGGGCGATATCGGCCAGCATGTGGCGCACTGCGCAGAAGTCTTTGGCCTGACCCTGCGCGGCCTGAACTCCGATGCGCGCCCCGTGGCAGGTTTCGATAGCTGCTTTTCGAGGGAAAATATCGAAGCCTTTGCCACCGGCCTGGATTACCTGGTCGCGCTGCTGCCGGACACCGCGGCGTCCGACGGACTGGTTGACGCACAACTGCTGTCGCGCCTGACTAAGGGCGCGATCCTGGTCAATGGTGGTCGCGCCAACTGCATTGTGCAGGCGGATTTGTTGGCAGCCCTGGAAACCGGCCAGCTGCGCCATGCGGTACTGGACGTACTGCCGACGGAACCGCTGCCGGCATCTGACCCCCTGTGGCAAGTGGAAAACCTGTCCATCACCTCCCATACGGCCGCGCCGACGAGAAGCGCGGACATCGTCGCCATTTTCTGCGAAAACTACCGACGCTATATCGCCGGGGATACCCTGTTACACCTGGTGGATTTCGAACGCGGTTACTGAGAAGGGCACTAGAGAAAAGATCCCCAGTACTTGAAGATCACTGTGCCGAGGAACGTACCCAGGGCGTAACCCAGAACTCCCACCAGGACACCGGGAGTGACCAGATTTTTCCAGCCCTTGGTCGCGGCCAGGGCCGGTGCCGTGGTGGCACCGAGTATGGCGGCGTTCGAGGCGGTAATCAGCTCGGGCAGGCTCAGTTTCAACAGACTGCCGAGGCCGAAAGTAACCAGGGCATGGACCGAGAGCAGGATGAACACCAGCACAGTCAGCATGGGCGCCACCTCGACCATGGCGACCACGTCGGCACCTGCGGCAATGGCGGCAAAGAATACGAAGGACAGGCCGACACCCATCTCAAAGCTGCCGGCGAGCCGCTGTGACAGGTCGGGAATAGCCGTGGCCAGGGCCAGGGTTATCACCGTAATGAACACGTAACGCCAGTCCGGCAGGTCCAGCCAGGCGATCAGGGCGTCGCCCACTGCGACCACGGTCAGCGCCACAGCCAGGGCCAGCACCAGGGTCATGGCGGTGATGGTGGCAGGTTCACCCTCCTCCTCGGCCAATTCCGCGTGGTCGTGATCGTCGAAACGCCGTGCCAACCAGGCCCAGCCCGGCATCAGTGCCAGCAGACCCAGGTAGACCGCGCTGAACAGGTTGTCGGCCGCGGTCGCCGCGGAGAAAAAGGATGCATCGCGCTGCAAGCCGGTGATTTCTCCCAGGGCGGCGTAATTTACCGAGCCACCGATGTAGGTCGAAGCAAACAGGCCGGCAATCGCGGGTTCACGCTGGGCGGCTTCGATGTTCGCCCCCGCTCCCAGGCTGCCAAGGTCCAGTAGCAGCGCCGCCAGGGTGACCCCGGCGACGGTACCGATACTGGCCAGCAGAAAGGCGGCCGTGGTGCGGGTGGTTTCAAACAGGATACGGCGCAGGTCCGCCTGGAACAGGAACAGGGGTATCAATACCGGCACGATATAGCTGAAGACGAAGCCGTAAGCCGGCGCACTGTGCGGAATGATGCCGAGGTTAGCGGCAGCGATAGCGCCGAGTATGGCGATAACCGCGCCGGTCAGGTGCGAGCCGATGCGGGTTTTCTCCCCCAGGAAACCGAGGCCGGCGATGATGAACAGTGCGGCCATAACCGCAGTGTGATTGTCTGCGCTCAGCAGCGACATGTATTCACTCCATCAGGATTATTCTTGTGGGCCACACTGTACGCTATTTTTGGGGCGGGTGGACTATACTGAACTGTGCGACACCTTTGTTGCCAAAGTGATATGGCCCACTGTGCGGTTGCCAGCCGCAAGGAGGAATTGCCATGCATGCCACCACCAGTCACCCCGCTGACGAACCCTTCCTCGTACGCCAGGTACCACTCACTCGACCATTGATCTGGCTCGGCCGCGGCTGGGAGGATCTGAAAGATCACCCCCTTCCCAGCCTCGCCTATGGCGCCCTGGTTTCGCTGATGGGCGGGATCGTTCTTGTTTTCAATCACCATCCCTTCATGATTGCCGGCGCCATCTCCGCCTTTCTGCTGTTCGGCCCGATCATGACAGTCGGACTCTGCGAGCTATCCCGACGTCGCGATAGCGGCGCACCCCGGGATTTCGAGAGCTCGCTGCATGCCCTGCGGCACAACAGGGCCGGGCTCTACGGTTTTGCCAACCGCTTGCTGGCCGTGAGTATTGTCTGGATCCTGCTGTCCAGCATGATGTTGCAGGCCGCCCTGGGCGATATTGCGCCGGGGCTCGCGGAAACGGTCTGGGGCGATGTCCTGCGCCAGCTCAGTACCGCTCAACTGCTCGCATACCTCGGTGCCGGCGGCATACTCGCCGCCGTGGTATTCGCGATTTCGGTGGTTTCAGTACCGATGATCCTCGACCTCAACGCCGACGCCAATACTGCGATAAAAACCAGCCTGCGCGTTACCCTGCGCGACCTCCCCGCGGTACTGTTCTGGGCCGCCCTGATCGTGCTGTTGGTGGGACTGGGATTCGCGACCATGTTGATCGGCATGGTGGTGGTATTCCCATTATTGGGGCACGCCACCTGGTACGCGTACCGGGACCTGGTGCACTAGGCCAGGGCCGGCGCCACTTCCTCCCCGAACAGGCGCAGGCTCTGCCATCCCAGGCCTGGCGGTGCGCCGCCGACCAGGGGTGCCAGGTGCAGTGATTCCCCGGCCTGCAGCACAGCCACGGCCTGTTCCGGCGTAAGGACGCGGTATTTTCCCTCGTCCCGCAGCTCGGTAAGATTCGCGGCAAAGGATTCCGCGTAGGCGCGGCGGGTCGGGTGTCGCCAGCTGCCGTAAGCGATGGCGTCATAGAGCATATATTCGCCCATTTCCGCCCAGCCCTGCTCCACGTCACGCGCCAGGTAAGTGGTCGACGGGTAATCGGGCAATATGGCAAACCCCTCCTCGAAACCGGCTTCGGCGCAGGCGGCCTGGTAGGTTTCCGCCAGTTGCGGATCGTCGAGGGCGGGGAAAAACGGTAAGCTCAGGCGCGCCGCACGACGTGCCGCGATCGCCGAGTTGCCACCGATGGCCAGTAAGGGGTGAGGCCGGGTTGCGGGCCGCGGCAGGACCTGTACTTCCACGCCGCGGTGCTCGAACACTTCCCCACTCCAGGCACGCTGCATCACACGGATATTGTCTTCGAGTATTTTTCCACGACGGGACCAGTCGATGCCAAGGGCCCGGTATTCGGCCTCCCGGTAACCGATACCGGCAATAAGGGTCAGGCGCCCGGGGGCGAGGTTGTCGAGAACGGCAATGTCTTCGGCAAGCCGGACGGGGTCGTATAGCGGCACCAGCAGAGCACCGATACTGATCAGCACCTTCTCCGTACGTGCCGCGATGGCACTGGCCAGGGTCAGGGGAGACGGCAGGAAACCGTCCTCGGTGTTATGGTGTTCCGACAGGCCAATGACATCGACACCGCGCCCATCGGCCCAGGCAGTCATTTCCAATACAGCCCTGTAAGCCTCGGCGGCGCTGTCCCCCCGCTGCGGCGGGTTGCGCATATCGAAACGCAGTACGACGTTGGACATAGCTTGGCTAGGCGACGAGCAGTTGCTCCCTGGTCACGTGGTCCAGGGTGTCTGTCAGCCCCTTACCCAACTTGTCGATCAGTTCATCGACCTGTGCTTCGGTAATAATCAGCGGTGGGCACAGGGCGATACTGTTACCGCCCATGGCGCGAACGATGAGGCCATGTTCCTCGCAGCGTTTCTGGCAAAAACCACCCACGGCGTTGCCATCGAAGGGCTGGCGAGAGGCCTTGTTGGCCACCAGTTCTACGCCGGCAATCAGGCCCATACCCCTGACTTCACCCACCATGGGGTGGTCGGCGAATTCCTGCAGGCGCTGCTGCAGGTAGGCACCGACAGTAGCAGCGTGCTCAAACAGTTTTTCCCGCTGGTAGATGTCGATGACTTTTGAAGCCACCGCGCAGGCCACCGGGTGCCCACTGTAGGTGTAACCGTGACCGAACACCCCCACCTGGGCGCTGGGCTCAACCATCGCCTGGTACATATCTTCGGTAATGACTGCTGCGCTCAGTGGCATGTAGGCCGATGACAGGGCCTTGGCCAGCGACATCATCTGCGGCTGGATGCCGAGGCCGTTACTGCCAAAGTCATGGCCGGTCCGCCCGAAGCCGGTGATTACCTCGTCGGCCCACATAAATACGTCGTACTTCTTCAGAACCGCCTGGATTTTCTCGAAATAACCCGCCGGCGGCACCAGTACTCCGCCGGCCCCGCCTACCGGTTCTGCGATAAACGCGGCAATGGTTTCGGGGCCCTCGGCCAGGATCAGTTCTTCCAGTTCCCGGGCGCGGCGCTCGGCAAACTCTTCCTCGCTCTCCCCGGGCTGGCCGTCACGGTAGAAGTGGGCAGATCCGGTTCTGAGGATGCCCAGCGCCTCGAAAGGCAGGTCGAAGTGGGCGTGATTTGCGGGCAGGCCGGTCAGGGATGCCGCGGCGATGGTGACCCCGTGGTAGGCGCGCTCACGCGCTATAACCTTGTACTTTTCCGGCTTGCCGATGGCATTGAAGTAGTAGCGCAGCAGCTTGATGTGGGTGTCATTGGCATCGGAGCCCGAGTTACCGAAAAACACCTGGGCATTCTGCACCGGGACCATGGCCGCCAGTTTGTCCGCCAGCTCCATCGCCACCGGGTGGGTCTTACCGCCAAACATGTGGCTGTAGGCGAGGTTGCGCATTTGCTCAGCCGCCACCTCGGCAACTTCCTCGTTGCCGTAACCCAGCGCGGTACACCACAACCCGGACAGCCCTTCGAGGTATTTGGTCCCCTGGTTGTCGTAGACGTAGACGCCCTCGCCCCGCTCGATCACCAGTTGCTCGGTGGCCTGCAAGTTGGTAGTGGGATAGATAATATGGCTCATGAGCTTACCCCCGGGTTAATCAGATTATCGCGCATGCCGCAGTCTCGGGGAGCCTGCAATCGCGGACAATCCCCAATATCAGTTAGCGGCAGCCAGTTGTTCCGCCGCCTGTTGCAGGTCCTCGAGTAGCTCGTCCAGCAACTGGCGATGTTCGGAGCTGATTGCCTCGAGTAATTTTGACTCGTAGGCCCGTGCCATGGGAATGATCTGGCGGTAGATCTCCTCCCCTTCCTCACTCAAGCGCAATTCGGAGCGGCGCCGGTCTTCCTCACTGATCTCGCGCAGCAGCAGGCCCCGCTCCAGCATTCGCGACACTCCGCGGGATACCGCCACCTTATCCATCTGTGTCCACTCCACCAGGTCCTGTGCGGAACTGCCGGGGAATCGAGCCAGAACGGCCATAACCCGCCAGTCTGGGATGGACAGGCCGAAACGGCCCCGATAGCCATCGGCGATCGCGTTGCTGACCTGATTGGAAAGTATAGACAGGCGGTAGGGTAGAAATTCTTCCAGTTTAATCACGTCGGGCTTGGACAAGTCTTCCTCCGGCTAGTGGCAATCTGTCTTCAAAGAGCAGTTTCACTTGAAACATTATTAGTTTCATGTGAAACTTTCTCTTTTGCAAGCCTTGATGTGGAGGAATCTGCCATGCCAGACCTGTTTGACAACCCCATGGGAACCGACGGATTTGAATTTGTTGAATATGCCGCGCCGGAACCGGAGCTGCTGCGCGCCCTGTTTGAACAGATGGGCTTTGTCTGCGTGGCACGCCACCGCAGCAAGGACGTGACCCTGCACAAGCAGGGCGACATCAACTTTATTATCAATGCCGAGAAAGACAGCTTCGCCCAGCAGTTCGCCCGGGACCACGGTCCCTGTGCCTGCGCCATGGCCTTCCGGGTCAAGGATGCGGCAGCGGCCTTCGAGCGAGCCGTGGAGCTGGGTGCGACGCCGGTTGAATCACCGGTTGGCCCCATGGAACTGAACATCCCCGCTATCGAGGGTATCGGCGGTTCACGGGTATACCTGGTCGACCGCTACGGTGAAAACACGATTTACGACGTGGACTTCGTACCTACCGGCACCCCTGCCTCTGAGGAAGCCGGCCTGACCTACATCGATCACCTGACCCACAATGTGCAACGGGGCAACATGGACCTGTGGGCGGGCTACTACGAGAAACTTTTCAATTTCCGGGAAATCCGCTTTTTCGATATCGAGGGCAAGCACACGGGCCTGTTGAGTCGTGCGATGACCAGCCCCTGCGGCAAGATCCGCATTCCGATCAACGAATCTGCCGACGACAAGTCCCAGATCGCCGAGTACCTGGACGAGTATCGCGGCGAGGGTATCCAGCACATCGCCCTGGGCACCGACGACATTTACCAGACGGTGAAAACCATGTCTGCGAAGAACGTGGTTTTCCAGGATACTCCGGACACCTACTACGAGGCACTGGAAGAGCGCATCCCGGGTCACGGTGAAGACACCGAGGCCCTGAAGGAACTGCGTATTCTGCTCGACGGCGCCCCCACCGAAGACCAGGGCCTGCTGCTGCAGATCTTCACGCAGAATGTCATCGGTCCGATCTTCTTCGAGATCATCCAGCGCAAGGGCAACGAAGGTTTCGGCGAGGGCAACTTCCAGGCCCTGTTTGAATCCATCGAACTGGACCAGATTCGTCGCGGTGTGATTTAACAGCGGCCGGATCCGACGAGGGGCAGCGTGTATACTCACACCCTGCCCTTTTTTTGTGCCTGCCTGAAAACGTGCGAATTCTCTTACTGCTCCTCATTCTCAGCGCCTCGACCGCGGCGCTGACAGAACCGCGCCAGACGGTAGACGCGAGTTCTCCGGCATGGCTGCAGTCCGTCGGCAGGTTAACCGTGCCGGGGCACCGCACTGTGCAAGGCGAGCAGTTGCACCTGCAGGAAGACTGCAGTGCCACCCTGATCGCTCCGCGCACCATACTCAGCGCCTGGCACTGCCTGGAGAACTACCGGGATCTGAGTCGCGACATCATATTCACCCTCTCCCACCCGAGCGGCGAGTATCAGCTGCGCGCGAGGCGCCTTGCCGACGGCGGCGGCATGAGTGCCGACTGGTCGCTGCTGCGACTGGAGCGCCCGCTGCCCCGGGTCGAAACTGTTCCGGTCAGTACACAGGCAACCGGGTCCCTGGAGGGAGAGTTATCGCTGGCGGGTTATTCCGGGGATCCTGAACTGGGCGCCGGCGGCGAGCAACTGACCTGGCAGGCGGATTGCAGGATCACGGCCAACGAGTGGTATCGGGTAGCGACCAATTGCCTGGCTTTCAAGGGCGCCTCGGGCGGACCGGCGGTCAAGGATGGGGCCATCATCGGGGTGGTGTCCGCCGGTGACAGCCAGGGAATTACCTACTTTGCACCGAGTGCCGGCTTTATCAGCGCGGTTCGCCTCCACGCTCGTTAACGGCCTCTTCCGAGCCACTCTCGGCGTCCTCCCGCTTCTTCTGGATTTCATTGAATACCGCCTGTTCCACCCCGGCGAGGGTTTCATCCACGGTGTAGTGATCCTCGTCGCTGTACTCCCCGAACAGGTTGATAACACGGTCCGATTGGCGACCGGCACTCATCAGGCGCAGGTAGAGACTGTCCTCGATGGTCGGTTTGCGGATGGCATCGAGCACGAACACGATGATGCTGATGGGGCTCAGCGCCACATCACGAATGGCATCGAGGGCAAGTTTCACCTGGAAAACCACCAGGTGTCGCAGGGCGCGATCGGTGGAAACCTGTTGCACGTCCTCTCTGTCGCTTTTGAAAAACATCGGCTCTCCCCCACCTCGATAACCGGGGCATTCTAGCACCGGAAGTCCGGCGGGCTGAAAATGTGATCTTCGGGGCCGCAGATTGCGTAGGACCAGCAGGCACCAAATGTTAAAAATTACCAATATTTGTGCGCCTGGATTGGATATTCTGGCGTCGTCAACTATCCAAGTAAAAATAACTAACACAACAGCTGGCAACACCCACAACTCGAAACCCAAAAAATATACAACGGTAGGATCGCAAAATGGCTATAAAGCACCCGTTTAATCCCGCAAAATTAAGCCCCCTGGCGCTGTCAGTCGCTGTCGCAGGCTCAAGCATGATAGCTGCCACAGCGCAGGCGCAGGACACTCAACCACGTGGCGCGGCCGCTGCCCTCCTCGAGGAAGTCGTTGTCACCGCGCGCAAGCGCGAGGAAGGCGCCCAGGAAGTGCCTCTGTCTGTTACAGCGTTCAATTCAGACCAGCTCTCTGTCCTGAAAGTGCGTGACCTCACCAATCTCGCAGTGGGCATGCCCAATGTCTCACTGGAAGATATTGGCACCAGCCGCGGCACGGCAAACTTCTCGATTCGGGGCCTGGGTATCAATAGCTCCATACCCTCCATCGACCCGGCGGTTGGCGTATTCGTCAACGGCGTGTACCTGGGGCTGAACAACGGCATTATCTTTGACGTGTTCGACCTGGCGAGCATAGAGGTGTTGCGGGGTCCGCAGGGCACTCTCTTTGGCCGTAACGTGACCGGTGGTGCCATCCTGATGAACACCAAGAAGCCCGGTGAAGAGCTGGAAGGTGAGGCTAAGTACGCCATCGAGACCGGCGATGACGGCGGCATCAACTCCTACTACATGGGCGCAATTGGCGGCCCCGTCACCGACAACCTGGGTGCTCGACTGGTTGTCTACTACAACGACGATGAAGGTAAGTTTGAAAACCAGTTCACCGGTGATGATTTCGGCGAAATCGAGCAGACCATGGTTCGCGGTACCGTCGTGTGGACCCCGACGGACACCACCGAACTGGTTCTGCGCTACGAGTACACCGATATCGACGGTGACGGCCCCCCCGCCCAGACCCATACCAACGGTTCCGGCGTACCCGGCGCCTTCGTGAATTTTGATCGCGACAGTACTGATTTCTCTATCGATGAGGAAGGTTTTCAGGAAAACGAGACCGACTTCTTCACTGCCGAGTTCAACTGGGATATCGGCTTCGGCGACGGCACCATCACCAATATCTTTGGGTACCGTGATCAAACCGGTAAATCACTGGGCGACATTGACGCCCAACCGGTCTGGTTGTTCCACGCCCCGGCCTGGCTGGATGCCGAACAGTACAGCAATGAGCTGCGCTACAACGGCCTGTTTGCCGAAAAAGCCAATGTCACCGTGGGTGGCTTGTACCTCACCAACGAAATTAATTACCACGAGCGCCGCGAATTGCTTGGCATCGCAACCGGAGGGGTTGCACCTGCGGCCCAGTTCGATGGCGGTGGTGATTACGATGTGGACACCTGGAGCCTGTTTGCCCAGGTGGACTACGACCTGACCGACCAGTGGACTCTAACGGCGGGCGTGAATTACAGCTACGAGGAAAAGGATGCAGATATTGTCTCCCTGAGTGCCAACATCAACGCACCCTGTAATATTGTGACCGGCAACCCGATGCCCTGCCCCGTTGATTTCAGCGATGATGAGGATTGGGATAATGTCGCTCCCAAGCTGGGTGCCACCTACCACATTGATGACCGGAGTCGCATCTACACCCACTGGACCCGTGGCTATCGTTCCGGTGGTTACAACCTCCGGAATACTTCCTTCAATCCCGCGGACACTCCAGGGCCCTTCGACGAGGAAGAGGTCAACAACTTCGAAATCGGCTACAAGTCCACCCACGACTGGGGTCGCCTGAACGCAGCGGTCTTTTATAACGAGATCGATGATCAGCAGCGCGAACTCAACCTGCCCAGCCAGGGTGCCGGTGTGATTCAGCTGGTTCGCAACACCGCGGACACAACTATCACCGGTGTTGAGGTAGACGGTACCTTCAGCCTGACCGACAGCCTCTTGATGATCGCCTCGGTTGGTTATATCGACGCCGAGTATGACGACGTCAGCGAAGACCTCAATGGCGATGGCGTGATCGACGGCAAGGACGAAAGCCTGGACCTGCCGCGGGCCCCGGAGTGGACCTATAGCGTTGGCTTCACCTACGACATGGACATCGGTAGCTGGGGCTACATGACCTCGCGGATCAACTACGCCTACCGCGATGACATGGCCTACACCGACAGCAATCTGGGCTTTATCGATGACGCCGAGATTCTGGACGCCGGCCTGGATTTCTACTCCAACGATGGCAAGTGGGTATTTTCACTCTACGGACGCAACCTGCTCGACGAAAACTGGCATGGGGGTGACACCCAGCTGCCGGATGACATCGGCGGCGTAGCCACTGGCGGTACTTTCTCTCCGCTGACCCCGGGGATTCGCTACGGCGCAGAAGTGGTTTACAACTTCTTCTAAGCGTTTAGCGACTCAAACAAAAAGCCCCGCTGTTTTGGCAGCGGGGCTTTTTTTTGTGAAAAGGGGTCAGAGCCCTTTTTATCCTTTTTTTCCAAAAAGGGTTCTGACCCCTTTTTAGTACCACTGGCCTGCGGGCAGGGTAATGAAGTCCTCCTGCCGCAGCTCGATGAGTGTGGGCACCTCGCGCTGTTGAGCACCCTGCAAGGCCGCTTTCAGCTCATCCAGGCCGGCCGCGCGCTGTACCGCGCAACCGAGCCCCTCCGCAGTTGCCAGCAGATCCGGCGTAAATATATCGACCCCCACCGGTTCGATTTCCGCCGCGATCATGCCTTGCTTGATCTCCCGGTACCCCTGGTTATTCCACACCATCACGGCCACCGGAAGCTGCGCCTCCACACCAGCGGCCAGTTCCGTCAGGGTAAACTGGGCGGAACCGTCACCGATCAGTGCTGCTACCGGCTTGTTCGGTCGTCCCAGTTTCGCACCCAGGGCCGCAGGGATGGCGTAACCCAGGGTGCCGCCGCCAGTGGCGGAATGAAAATAGCGCCGCGGCGCCTCGGTCTCATACTGCCATACGGCATAGTAGGTAGGCAGGGTGGAATCCCCCACCAGCACCAGGTCCGGCAGGGCTGCCCGAATCGTGGCGAACAGCTTGTCGAATTCCGCGTGGTAGTGCTCCTCGGCACGAATCTGTCCGCGTAACAGCTCCGTTCGCGCCGCGCCGCCGCGCTCCATCGCATTGACCAGTTGTCCGCAGAGCGACTGTAGCGCCAGCGCCGCATCACCGGCAATTGCGATCGCGGGTTCGACATTGCGTGCCAGCTGGCGGGCATCGATGTCGATACGAATAAGTTTGCCCGGCAACTCGAGTTCGCCCACAAACAGCATGTCGTAATCGGTTTCGCCGAACTCGGTACCCACGGCGAGAATCACATCCGCATCGGCAAGTGCCTTGCGCAGGCACGGGAGTGAGGGCGAACCACCGACCGCCAGCTCGTGGGAGGCCGGTAACACCCCTTTGGCATTGACCGTATTCAACACCGGCATATCCAGGATTTCCGCGACGGTCAGCACCTCTGCACCCGCGTGCCTGGCACCGCCACCGATTATCATCAGTGGTCGTTGCGCACCCGCCAGCAAGGCAGCAGCATCCCGCATCGCCGTGGGGTCGGCGCCGGGCCTGGCCGGAATCGCCCAGGGCCGGGTTTCAACTTCTCCCGCATCCGCGGTAATAACATCCAGTGGCAGCTCGATATGCACCGGCCCGGGCCGCTCGCTGTTAAATACGGCAAATGCCCTGGCAAGCACCCGCGGCAGTTCCTCGGGGCGCATCAGGGTATGACTGAAGCGCGTGCACTGGCTGGCCAGGGCCTGTTGATCTGGTAGTTCGTGCAGTCTCCCCTCCCCCATGCCCAGGTCCTTGCGTGCAGCCACGGCACTGATCACCAGCATGGGCACGGAATCGGCCAGGGCCTGCATCATGGGTGTAAGGGCGTTGGTCAGTCCGGGGCCGGATATCAGGAAACAAACACCGGGCTTGGCACTGGCCCGGGCATAGCCGTCGGCCATGACGCCGGCACCTTGTTCGTGCCGCGGAGTGACATGCCGGATGGAGGACTGTTGCAGCCCCCGGTAGAGCTGCACAGTGTGATTGCCCGGTATACCAAATACCGTGTCGACACCGTAGGCCTGCAGCAGCTTGACCAGTACTTCGCCGCAGCTCGGCATATCAGTACCCGTCGCCGGAATCGGGATGCGGATTCTGCCGCGCCGGGGGCGCCGCACCGATATGCTGTTCGTTGCGGGCAGCAGCCAGCTCAATCTGTTTCTGGCGCTCGGCAAAGCGCGCCTTCTGGTCTGCCGAAAGCTTGTCGTAACAGCCGGGGCAACAGACACCCTGTTCATAGTGAGGGGACAGCTTGTCCTCCTCGGTGATCGGGTGTCGACAGCCATGGCACTGATCGTAATGGCCCTTTTCCAGTTGATGGTCCACCGATACCCGGTTGTCGAATACGAAGCACTCCCCTTCCCAACTGCTCTCCGCCTCGGGCACCTCCTCCAGGTATTTGAGGATGCCGCCCTGCAGGTGGTAGACCTCCTCGAAGCCTTCTTTCAACATGAAGGAAGAGGCCTTCTCACAGCGGATGCCGCCGGTGCAGAACATGGCGACTTTCTTGTTTTTTGCCGGATCAAAGTGACTGCGCACATAGGCAGGAAATTCGCGGAAGGTCGTGGTGTGAGGATCTATCGCGCCTTTGAAAGTTCCGATACCAACCTCGTAGTCGTTGCGGGTATCGATCAGGACGACGTCGGGATCGCTGATCAATGCGTCCCAATCGCGAGGTTCCACATAGCTCCCCACCATGTCGTTGGGGTCCACACCGGGAACTCCCATGGTCACAATCTCCTTTTTCAGCTTGACCTTCATGCGATAGAAAGGCACGTGATCGTCGTAGGATTCCTTGTGTTCAAGATCCGCCAGGCGGGGGTCGCTACGGAGATGCGCGAGTACGCGATCTATGCCTTCGCGGCTGCCGGCGATGGTACCGTTGATGCCTTCATGGGCCAGCAGCAAGGTACCCCTGATTCCCGCTGCCAGGCATTCATCCAGCAGCGGCTCGCGCAGGGCCTGGAAATCCTCCAGGGTCACGAACTTGTAAAGTGCCGCAACGACGGTGTCAGACATGGATTAAACCCGGGCTTGTTCTGCTTTGCTGCCACCCAGGCAAGGGGGCGACATGGGCGCCTCGCCGTGGCGTTCCACCCACTCCGACGCCGTGTAAGTATGCAGTGCCAGGGCGTGCACCGGGCCCGCCAGCTCCTCGGCGAGCAATGCGTAGATGGATTGGTGCCGGGCAACCTTGCGCTGTTCCTCGAAGGCGTCGGCGACGATCACTACCTTGAAGTGAGTTTCCGAGTTCGGTGGCACGTTGTGCTGGTTACTCTCATTGACCACCTCGAGGTGTGCCGGTGACAGGCCCTCGGCGAGCTTGGTCTCGATAGATGACTGGATATTCATGGCGGCGATTATACGGCAATCGGCCGCCCCGGGGCAGGTCAGGCGGAATCCTGTTCAACGGGCAGGTGCTGCGCGCGGTATTCGCCGGGGGTCTGTCCCGTCCATTTCTTGAAGGAGCGATGGAAGGCGCTTGGATCGGTAAAGCCCAGCTGCAGGGCCACGGCGTTGATGGAGAGCTCAGGGCGCGAAAGATGCCGCTTGGCCGCCTCGCAGCGGCAGTTATCTTTCAGTTGCTGAAACGTGGTCCCCTCGCGTTTGAGACGCCGCCGCAGGGTGGGTGCCGACATATGCAGGGCATTGCTGATAGCGTCGAAGCTGGGGAAACCCTGGCTGAAGTCGTGACCGATCATGGCGCGCACCTGGGTGACCAGGCTGTCCTCGTGACTCTCGCGCGTCATGGTCAGCAGTTGGTAGGGTGCGGTGCGCAGAAACTCCTGCAGCGATTGTTCCGTGTGCACCAGGGGATACTTGAGATACTCGCTGTCAAAATACAGGAGGTTGGCGGGCTGCCCGAAGTACAGGGGGCATCCGAACAGGGCCTCGTATTTTTCAATATTGGCGGGCGCCTCGCCGACGAAATCCACACGCTGCAACTCGATTGGCCTGCCCGTCAACCAGCCGAAAAAACGGTGCCAGATAGACAGCCCGTAGGCGTCAACCGCGTCTACCTGGTGCGCACCCCGGTTACCCATGTCCCGGTAGCCTACCCGGGCGTGACGCTGGCTGAAGTTGGCATAGAGCTGCGCCTCCTCGTCGAAGAAGGTGCGGTAGAACTCGGTGGCGCGCCTGATTGCCCTGCCCAGGGTGCCGCAGGAAATGATGCAGTAACACATCATGCGGAAGGCACCGGGGGAGACAACCTTCTTCGGGTGCAGGCCGAAGGTCTCATCCTGCAACAGGCTCAGGGTTTGCTGGTAGACACGGCTGTACTGCATGGCCGAAATCTCCGGCCGCCAGCCCTCTGAATCCGGATCCAGAGGATCGAAATCCAGTCCCGCACTGCGCAGCACAACGGCCAGGTCGTAGCCGCGCTCTCGGGTCATGCGAATCAGTGAAGCGGCAAACTGGGTGGGAACACGGTCGGAGCTCATTGCCGCAAAATTTTAACAGAACAATAGGGCATTGTAGCGCCGCAGCGGCCAGCCTATACTCGTAGCCATGAGCCAGAAATACGATATTTTCTTCGCCGCACAACTTGTGGATGGCTTCGAGGAAGCCACTGTCAGAGACAACCTGGCCAAGCTGTTCAAGGCCAACGAAGCGACCCTGGAAAAATTGTTCTCGGGCAAGCCGCAATTGATCAAGCGCGGCGTCGAAAAGCAGGCCGCCATCAAGTACAAGGCCGCCCTGCAGAAGGCCGGCGGAGTCGCATTGATCCGGGTAACCCCCGGCACCGAGGAGGCTCCGGCAGGCGAACCTGCGCCGGCACCGGCACCCGCGCCGCCGGTAGACGAGGATCTGCCCTCCAGCGCCGATATCAAATCCGCAACGCCCGCTGCGGAAGCACCTGCCGACGAGGCCGAGGACGCCGCGCCTGCCGGCAGCATGGCAGATCGCATTGCCGCCCTCGCAGGCGATTCCGGAGCTTCAACCGGTGCAGCTTCCTTCGGCGAACAGATCACCCTGGCGCCGGAAGGCAGCCTGGTGCTCAACGAGGACGAGCGCGAGGATTTCGAGGAACTCGATATCGATACCAGCGCGATAAACATGGTGCCGGAATTCGCCGACCCGGAACCCGCGGAAACCGAGCCGCCTCCGCCAGCCCCTGATACCAGTCACATGAGCATGGGCGAGGTTGGTGAGGAGATTCCGCATCTCGAGGAGGAGGTGGAAACAGTCGACCCCGACACGAGCCACCTGAGCATGGGCGAGGTAGGCGAGGATATTCCGCAGCTGGAAGAAGAAGTCGAAGAACTGGATCCCGACACAAGCAGTATCGAGCTGGCTCCCGAGGGCAGCGATGTACTCGAAGAGCAGTATCGCAAGACCGAAGAAGTGCAGCCCCCGAACACGGAACACCTCTCACTCGAAGACTGAGGCAGGTCAGCCCAGGCTCACCTCCACCCGCAAGCCAGGATGGTTGTCCAGCAGCCGGATGACGCCACGGTGCAGTTTGACAACCGCCTGTACGAGACTGAGACCGAGCCCGTTGCCGGGCTGATCGCCGCGACTGGATTCGAGCCTGAAAAAGCGCTGGAACACGTTCTCCCGGTCGGTCTCGGGAATCCCCGGCCCGCTATCGGTTATCGACAGCAGCACGCCCCCCGCTTCGTCCTCCTTAACCGCGACACTGATCCTGCCGCCCGCAGGCGTGTATTTCACGGCGTTGTCGAGCAGGTTGGCGACCATCTGGAAGATCAGGTCGCGGTCCCCATCGAACTCGATCTCATCGCACCAGCTGTGCAACTCGATGTCCTTGTCCTGGGCCAGGGGCTCGTACAGTTCGATGACGTCCTGCACCAGCGCACCAAGGGGCAACCGTGAAAAATTGCCGATGCGATTACCCGCTTCCAACTGGGCTATACGCAATAGCGAATTAAACGTGGAGAGAATCCCGTCGCACTCCTCTATGAGGGCGCGGACCCGTTCCTCGTCTGAGCGCGGTACTTCCTGCTGCAACTGACTGAGTTGATTGCGAATGCGGGTCAGCGGGGTGCGCAGGTCATGGGCAATATTGTCTGATACGGTGCGCACCCCCTGCATCAGCGATTCGGTCTGCTCAAGCATGTTGTTGAAATTCTCGATCAGCAGGCGCATATTGCCGACCGCATCGCCCATGGGAATACGCTGGGACAGGTCGCCGGACACGATATCGCTGATACCTTCATTGATTTTTTCTATGCGGCGCAGGGTGCTTGCGGCGGCGAAGAATCCACCGATCACCCCCAGCACCACGGTCGCAATCATTGTCCTGACCAGGGTTTTGAACACCAGTCGCGCCGACTCCACGATATCGTTGTAGCGCAGTGCCGCCAGCAGGTGACTACCGTCCTCGAATGTCTGTGGGCGAGCCAGCAATTCCAGCTCGGGACCCGAGCCGCTGAAGTCCGTCACGTCCAGGCCGAAGGAGACCCAGCCATCGCCAAACTCACGGTAGTCGGGCCACTTGTCCAGTGTACCGGTGAGTTTGTTGTAGTCGCTGTCGGTGAGCAGGTAGTGAAAGCGCCCGGCGCTGGTAGCGCTCTGCTGGTCCGCCAGGTATTGCTCTACCCCGCGGATACCCTGTCCCTCGTAAATAAGGGTCAAGGTGTCCAGCTCCTCGACGATTGACTCGCGCAGGTCTTCAAAATAACCGTAGGTAAAACTGCCGTAGATGACCGCCATGACCAGGAACACCGCACCGCTCAAGGCCAGCACATAGATCAGCATAAAGCGAAAGGTAAAACTGGTGAGGATTTTCCAGAGATTCATGCCTGGTCAGCGGACCCCTGCTCCGGCCCAAGCCGATAGCCCGCGCCCCGTACGGTGGTCAGCAGGTTGTGGTCGAAGCCCTTGTCAATTTTTTGCCGCAGGCGGCTGATATGCACATCGATCACATTGGTCTGGGGGTCGAAGTGGTAGCCCCAGACGTGCTCCAGCAGCATGGCGCGGGTAACCACCTGGCCGGCATGGCGCATCAGGAACTCCAGCAGCTTGTACTCGCGGGGCTGCAGCACTACAGACTTTTCTCCACGACTAACCTTCTGGCTGAGCAGATCCATATACAGGTCTTCGACCCGCAGGCTGGTCTGAGTGTTCTCGTTAGCGCGGCGCCTGGACAGCACTTCAACACGCGCCTGTAATTCTTCGAAAGAGAATGGTTTACCGAGATAGTCGTCGGCCCCGGACTGCAAGCCTTTAACGCGGTCGTCCACCTCACCGAGGGCGCTCAGAACCAGCACCGGTGTATGGTTGTCCGCGTCGCGCATCCTTTGCACCAGCGTCAGGCCGTCGATGCCGGGCAACATCCGGTCCACGATCAGTACGTCGAAATGTCCGCGGCTGGCCATCTGCAAACCCTTGCGGCCATCCGCGGTCCAGCTCACCTCATAGCCGGCGCCCACCAGGCCCTCGCGTATATAAGCAGCCACACTGGGATCGTCTTCAACCAGCAAAATCTCCATGGCGGGAAATGTAGCATGGACTGATGCTAGAATCCCCCCGCAAGCTCGCAAGATCCCAAGCATGGCAGAAATCACCAGCCCCAGTTTCCCCCGCCGCCTCATCGTCCTGGTCTATGACAGCTTCCTGGTATTGCCCCTGATCATGCTGGTCGTGGCCATTGCAACCGGCGTCCAGATTGCCGTTACCGGCGATGAAAGCGCCGGCGATTACAGCGCCACCCTGCACCCGCTTCTGGTCCAGTCACTGGCCGTCTTAACCCTGGTCGCTTTCTACGGTACCTTCTGGCGCATGAGGGGACAGACCCTGGGGATGCAGGCCTGGCGAATTCGCCTGCGGAATGTCGATGGCGGACCGATTTTACTGCGACAGGTCCTGCTGCGCTGTGTGGGTGCCGCCCTCTCACTGGGGCTGCTGGGCGCCGGCTTCTGGTGGTGTCTGATTGACCGCCACGGCCGCTACTGGCACGACTATATTTCAAAGACAGAGTTGGAACTGATTGCGAAAGCCGGCAATTGAGGGCTCGCCGCTCAACGCCGTTTCATCATACACTTAGCACAACATTTCCAGGCAGGAATAACCATGAATATCCAGGCTAGAACCATTGCCGACGCCGGCAAACACAGCAGTGGCTGTGCCGTAGTACCCGTCTTTTCACGCAAGCGCCTTTCCGCCGCTGCCAGGCAGCTCGACAAGAGCAACAAGGGCCTGATCACCGGCGCCCTGAAAAACGGCGATATGCAGGGCGCGCTCGGCGAAACCCTGATGCTGCAGACCGGTAACGCGCGTGGCGCCAGGCGAATCCTGTTGATAGGCGCGGGCAATAACAACAAACTGGATGCAGCCTCCGGGCGCAAGATCAGCGCAGCTATCATCAAGGGCCTGCGAGCGAGCAAATCCAAAGACGCCTGCCTGCACATCGAAGAACTCGCCGCCGACAAGCTGCCACTGGGGCAATACTGTGAATCCCTGGCCAGGGCCGCCAGCACCGCCGGCTACCGCTACGCGGAGACCGTGAGCAAACCGAAGCCGGGGCTGTCGGTCGACAAGATCACCGTGAACTGCGGCAAGAGCCTCAAGACAGTTGTGGCCAATGCCGCCTTGAAGCGCGGCCTGCAGACCGGCAACGCCATCAACGTCGCCCGCGAGCTGGGCAACTTGCCCGGCAATATCTGCACACCCTCCTACCTGGCCCGCGAGGCAAGCAAGCTGGCGAAATCCAGCGCCAAGCTGACTACACGTATTCTCGAAGAAAAACAGATGCGGGAACTGGGTATGGGCAGCCTGCTATCAGTCAGTGCCGGCAGCGCGCAACCCGCCAAGCTGATAATCATGCAGTACAAGGGCGCTGCGGCCAGCAAGAAACCCTATGTACTGGTTGGCAAGGGGATTACCTTCGACAGCGGCGGCATCAGCCTCAAGCCCGGCGCCAAGATGGACGAGATGAAGTTCGATATGTGTGGTGCAGCCAGCGTGTTCGGCACCATGAACGCGGTCGTCGACATGAAGTTGCCGATCAACGTCGTGGCCATTGTCGCCGCCTCGGAAAACCTGCCCAGTGGCACAGCGACCAAACCGGGTGACGTGGTCACCAGCATGTCGGGACAGACCATCGAAATCCTTAACACCGACGCGGAGGGCCGGCTGGTGCTCTGCGATGCCCTGACATATGCGGAGCGCTTCAAACCAGCCGCGGTTATCGATATCGCCACCCTGACCGGCGCCTGCGTGATTGCGCTGGGCGCCCATGCCACCGGTATGTACGCGAACAACGACAAGCTCGCCGAGCAGCTCACCGCTGCGGGCGAAGCCAGCCACGATCGGGCCTGGCGCATGCCCCTGTGGGATGATTACCAGAAACAGATCGATACGCCCTTCGCCGACGTTGCCAACGTCGGCGGGCCGGCTGCCGGCAGCATCACCGCCGCCTGCTTCCTCGCACGTTTTACCAAGAAATTTCAATGGGCCCACCTGGATATTGCCGGCAGTGCCTGGGACAGTGCACCCAAGGGTGCGACGGGCAGGCCCGTGGCGCTGCTTACCCGCTACCTGATGGACCGGGCGGGCATCAAGTAGGCCGTGACAGAAGTCGATTTCTATGTCCTGAGCGCGGAACCCCCGGCAGAGCGAGACAGGTTCGCCTGCCGCCTTGCTGACCTCGCTTTCAAGCGCGGGCACGGGGTTTACATCCACACCGCCAGCGAAGACAGCGCCCGGGGAATCGATGAACTGCTCTGGAGTTTCCGGCCGCAGAGTTTTGTCCCACACGGCTTGCTGGGCAGCTCCGAAGCCGAGCGCGTTGCCATCGGCTGGGGTGAAGACCCCGGGGAACACCACGACGTGATGATCAACCTGGGCCTGAGCGTTCCGGACTTCGTCGGGCGCTTCGAGCGGGTGGCCGAGATCGTTGTCCAGGACCCGGCTATTCGCGATCCCCTGCGCGATTCCTGGAAGCGCTACAAACACTACGGCTACCCGATCACCAAGCGCGATCTCTGATATAATCGCGCGCTTTGTTTGCCGCGTACTGAAACGACATCCATGGACAAGACCTTCCAGCCCGCAAATTTGGAATCCCGCTGGTACCAGGAGTGGGAGAGCAAGGGCTATTTCGCACCCAGTGGAGAGGGCGCACCCTATTCCATCATGATCCCGCCGCCGAACGTGACCGGCAGCCTGCACATGGGACACGGCTTCCAGATTTCCATTATGGATGCCCTGATACGCTACCACCGCATGAAAGGTGGCAACGTGCTCTGGCAGGTGGGCACGGACCACGCCGGTATTGCGACCCAGATGGTGGTGGAGCGGCAGTTGGAGGCCGAGGGGAGCAGTCGCAAACAGCTAGGCCGCGACAAGTTCGTGGAAAAAGTCTGGGACTGGAAAGAGCATTCCGGCGGCACCATCACCCGGCAGTTGCGCCGGCTGGGCGCTTCCCTGGACTGGTCCCGGGAGCGCTTCACCATGGACCCCGGACTCTCTGCCGCAGTGCAGAAGGTGTTTATTGACCTGTATGAGGAGGGCCTGATCTATCGAGGCCATCGCCTGGTCAACTGGGATCCGGCCTTTCACACCGCGGTGTCAGACCTGGAGGTCATCTCCGAAGAGGAGAAAGGCAAACTCTGGCATTTCAAATACCCACTCTCTTCCGGCGAGGGGCACCTCACCGTGGCCACTACCCGACCGGAAACCATGCTCGGGGATACGGCCGTGGCCGTACACCCCGACGATGAACGCTATGCCCACCTGGTTGGCCGCACAGTAGACCTGCCCCTGGCCAATCGCCAGATCCGCATCATCGCCGACAATTACGTGGACATGGAATTCGGTACCGGCTGCGTGAAGATCACACCGGCCCACGACTTCAATGATTACGAGATAGGTGAGCGCCACGGCCTGGAAATGATCAACATCCTTACCGAGGATGCGGCACTCAATGACAAGGTGCCCGAGGCCTACCGCGGCATGGACCGCTTCGAGGCACGGGAAGCCGTGGTAAAAGATCTTGATGCACTGGGCCTGCTGGAGAAAGTCGAGGATCACAGCCTGAAGGTTCCACGCGGCGATCGCTCGGGTGTGGTCATCGAGCCGTACCTGACAAACCAGTGGTACGTGGACGCAAAAACCCTGGCCAAACCTGCGATTGAGGAAGTGGAAAACGGGAACGTCCGCTATGTGCCCAAACAGTGGGAAAACACCTATTTTGCCTGGATGCGCGATATCCAGGACTGGTGTATCTCACGCCAGCTCTGGTGGGGGCATCGCATACCGGCCTGGTATGACGAAGACGGCGGCATCTACGTCGGCGAGGATGAGTCCAGTGTACGTCTTGAGCACGGCATACCCGATGATATCAAGCTGACCCAGGACGAGGATGTACTCGACACCTGGTTCTCCTCCGCCCTGTGGACCTTCTCCACCCTGGGCTGGCCCGAGGACACCGAGGAACTCAAGACCTTCCACCCCAGCTCGGTACTTGTGACAGGCTTCGACATCATATTCTTCTGGGTCGCCCGCATGATCATGATGACCCTGCACTTTCGCAAGGAAGTGCCCTTCCGCGACGTCTATGTCACTGGACTGATCCGGGATAGTCACGGGCAGAAAATGTCCAAGTCCAAGGGGAACGTACTTGACCCAATTGATCTTATCGACGGCATCGAGCTGGAACCGCTGATTGAGAAGCGCACCGCCGGCATGATGCAGCCGAAGCTGGCCAGGCGTATTGAAAAAATGACGCGCGAGGAATTTCCCGAGGGCATCGCCGCCTACGGCACCGACGCTTTGCGATTCACTTATTACTCCCTCGCTTCCACCGGGCGGGACATCAAATTCGATATCGGTCGCATCGAGGGTTTTCGCAATTTTTGCAACAAGATCTGGAACGCCGCGCGCTACGTGCTTATGAATTGCGAGGGCGCTCCCTGTGACGCCGATGGAAACGAAGAGTACAGCCTGGGACTGGCTGAACGCTGGATTATCTCGCGCCTGCAGGAGACCGAGAAGGCAGTGGAAGCAGCAGTTGCCGATTATCGATTCGACCTGGCCTCCCAGGCAGTCTACGAATTTATCTGGAACGAGTATTGCGATTGGTACCTTGAATTATCGAAGCCGGTGCTCTGGGCCGAGGACGCCGACGCCGCAATCAAAACCGGTACGCGCCGCACCCTGATACGCGTGCTGGAAACTGCGCTGCGCCTGGCCCACCCGCTGATGCCGTTTATTACCGAGGAAATCTGGCAAAAAGTAGCGCCACTGGCAGGCCGCAGCGGCACTACTATCATGCTCCAGGACTACCCGGTTTACGACGAGAAAAAATTAGACAGTGCCGCAACGGCGGATATAGAATGGCTCAAAGGCGTCATTGTGGGCGTGCGCACGATACGTGGCGAGATGAATATTCCGCCCGGTAAAGAGCTAAACGTGCTGCTTCGCAATGGCGATCAAAAAGATAATAAAAGGCTGGAAGAGAACGAGCAGTACCTGAAAAAGCTGGCAAAGCTGTCAGACATCCGTTTCCTGTCTCCCGATGAAGAAGCCCCCGTGGCTTCTGCAACCCTGGTAGACGAACTCGAGATACTGGTTCCCATGGCGGGACTGATCGATAAAGATGCGGAACTGGCACGACTTGCAAAAGAAATCGACAAGTTGGAGAAGGACCTCGCAAGAGTCCAGGGGAAGTTAAACAACAGCGCGTTTGTCGATAAAGCTCCCGAAAAAGTGGTCAATAAGGAAAGGGAGAAATTGCAGAGCCTGCAGCAGGCCTTGGAGAAACTGCGACAGCAGCAAACTCAAATCCAGCGGATATAGGCCGACAAGGCCATACAAGAAGAGGCCCGTGCGGTCCTCGGTGCGGAAAGATTACAAGTTTCAAGGGCAGCTGCACCGCTCTTGGATATAACAATAAGCACGATAGCAAGACGCCGAGGAAGAGAGGTATGAGTGATCGGGTAACTGGCACTGTAAAGTGGTTTAACAATGCCAAGGGGTTTGGCTTCATCACCCGCGGTGAGGAAGGCAGCGAGGACGTGTTTGTACATTTTCGCTCCATCCAGGGCGATGGGTATCGCACCCTCAATGAGGGTCAGGAAGTCGAATTCACGGTAGTGGAAGGCCCCAAGGGTCTGCAGGCGGAAGACGTATCTAAAGTCTGAAACCGGACGGGTTTTCCGTCATTTCATTGGGGTTCCGACACCCCGGCGCGGTACCAGCGGGTGGTGGTGTCAAAGTTGGTTGTTGCCGTTTCATTTCAATGGCATAGTGTGCACCGCGTAAGCAGCCGGGACTTTTCATGCGTTTGTTTCCACAACTTATTGCTTGCCTGCTCATAGCGGGCATTACCACATTTTGTATTGTCTATTTCAGTCTGACTGCCCCACTGCAGCTCGGGATTGTCATAGCAATCGCATGCAGCCTGCCGACACTACTGGCCGCCCTGGCACGCCGCCAGGGTTCCGACAGCTACTCAGACAGCGCGGACGCTTATTCCGATCGCGAGGAAGGCGAGGTCAAGTGGTTTAATGTCAGCAAGGGCTTTGGCTTTATCCGGCGCGATAACGGCGAGGAGATCTTCGTGCACTTCCGCTCGATCCAGGACCGCGGAGGCAAGAAAAGCAAGGGCCGCCGTTCGCTGCAGGATGGCCAGCGCGTCTCTTACGTGGTTGTGGACAGCGACAAGGGGCCACAGGCAGAAGAAGTCCTGCCGCTCTGAGCCCACTCAATTAAGCCCACTCAGTAGTGTGGAGGCTTCTCATCCAGCAGATCGCCCGGGCCATCGGCAGGAAGCCGCGCCTGCAACTCCGCGTACTGGGCTTTCAATAGCTCCCACTGGCTCTGCAATTGCACGAGGTCCTGTTGCTGCAGAGCGAGCGCCCGGTTGAGTTCGGCGATGGTATCTTCCTGGAATGCGACCTGAGTCTGCAGTTCCACCAATTGCCCCTGCAGTTGTTCGTATTTATCCACTTTCACCCCCCGGGGTAGCTGACGGCCTGCTGTTACAGACAGCCCGGCGGCGATTATACTGCGCACAAGCCCGGAGAGTATGAAGAAATGTCCAAGCGTGAACGCTCCAGTTCCAGGCCGGTGTATTCCACCGACGGCGGCCGTCTCTGCCACCAGTGCCACCGTCCTGTGGCGGCCTGCGTCTGTGGCAGGGACCGCCCCGCCGCGGTTGGCGATGGCGTCGTGCGTATCCGGCGGGAGACCAAGGGCCGCGGTGGCAAGGCGGTGTCTGTGGTGGACGGCTTGCCGCTGGATGACAAAGATCTGAAGGACCTGGCCAAGCAGCTCAAGAAACGCTGCGGCGTTGGCGGCAGCGTCAAGGGTAACAGCATCGAAATCCAGGGTGACACCCGCGAGCTGATCAAGGCTGAACTGGAAAAACGCGGCTACCAGGTCAAACTCTCCGGCGGCTGAGAGCCCGCTATTGCTGGGCCACAGCCGGTCAGCAAACTCCGTTTCGGGACTATTTACGCCACTTTCCCACAATATTTCTAATAAATGTCTCGCAAGCCGTTATTTTTATTGGATTTATGTGTCTTCTATGTTAAAAATAACCGCAAATAACAAGAAAAACCGGCGAAACGCAGTCCAATAAGTGAAAGCCGGGCGAAAAGTGACGATATAAGAAGAACTAGTTGTACGAGTGAAAACGTATAGGCTTTGATTCCCTGAGAGGTAGTCAGCTATGTATGTTGATGCGGAACACCTGAGGGAGCAGGTGATTCAACCCACCCTGAAGTACATGGGTGCGTGGACGCCCGCGACCGAACAGTTCCTGCTGTCTGCTGCAACAGACGCTCCTGAACTGGGACTCTTCTCCCCCCGCAACGATGGCCTCGGCATTTTCCATATCACATCCCAGCAACATCGGGATATCTGGGACAATTACCTGGCTTTCAACCCGGACCTGGCTTCCCGCGTACGCTGACTGGCCAGTCAGCGGGCGTTCCTGAGCGATCCGGACGGTGAATTGCAGACCAACCTCAGCTATTGCACGGCGATAGCCTGGTTGCTGTATGACCGGTCCAACCTGAGCAGCGTGGGCGTGGATACAGCAGAGGCAACAGCGACAGCCTAGGCCCCGTGGCTTAACGCTGCTGTTCGCAATTCATCCGGCAGGAACCGGAGGTCATCAGGCCGGTCGATATCCGGCAAGGGTTGCAGCAGCTCAAAACTCAAACCGCCGCGCTCAAGTGTTTCCACTGTTTTACGCAAAACCTCGTCCGTGCCCCAGGGCATGTCTACAAACAAATCCGGTATTTCTCGGCTCAGGCCAATCAATACATAGCCGCCATCCAGGGCCGGGCCGACCACCGCATCTACCCGCTGTAACGCCGCACAAGCCGCGTGGATATAGGCCTTATCCAGGGTCGGCGCATCGCTGCCCACCAGCACTACCGCCCGATGAACCGCCAGCCCCCGTTGGCAAATCAGCGACATACGCTGCCCCAGGTCATCGCCCTGCTGCCGGTGCAGGGTCAGGTCGCCGAGGCCCTGGCAGCGGATAAACAGGGGGTCGTCGACATCACCGTCGATCCATAACTGAACCTCGCCAGAGGAACAATCGCAGAGCATGCGGCAGGTATGTTCGACCATGGCGCTGTGCAATCGGGTTGCCTCAGTGGTACTCAGTGCCGGCTGCAGGCGGGTTTTCACCCTGCCCTCCACCGGGGCCCGGGCCAGCTGCGCCAACAGCAGGCGTTCAGCCATAATAGCTGCGCACCAGTTTCTCCGGAGCCACTCCCAGCCAGAAAGCCAGGCGCAAATACCACATATGCAATACCGTGGCGACGACGCCCCGTTCTTCCCAACGCCGGCTCGACGTTGTCACTGGCGGTGACAGCACAGCCGGAGGGGCACACCGTCGCAGCCGTTTGCACAGCTCGATATCTTCCATCAGCGGTATGTCGGCAAAACCACCCAGCTCTGCCCAGAGCCGGCGGTCTACGAACAGGCACTGGTCGCCGGTAGCCACCCTGGTTAGTGACGAACGCAGGTTCATCGCCGACTCGATGACCCGCAGGCGCCAGTCGCGCCCGCTGAGCCGAACCCGGAAAAAACCCCAGCCGGGTTTATCCGCAAGGGCCGAGAGCAAGGTCTGCGGGCTGATGGCCAGGCGCGTATCACAGTGCAGAAACAACAGGTGCGCAGCACCGGTGGCGGCTGCCCCCGTATTCATCTGCCGGGCCCGCCCGGGTTTCGAGCGCAACAGTTGATCTACCCGGGATTCCGCCAGGCTGCCTGAGCCATCGGTGCTGCCGCCATCAACCAGGACCAGTTCGCAGCCAGCCTGGCGCCAGGCTTGCAGCTGATCGAGAAATTCCGGCAGGGATCCGGCCTCGTTGAGCACCGGCACGACGATGGCAAGGGGGGCGTCAGCCATCCAGCGCACCACCACAGCTGCTGCCCTGCCCGGCGGTGCAGCCGTAGCAGTGCTCTCCTGTGATGATTGCTGCGGTTTGCAGCGAGTCGTCCTCGAGTAGGTCGCTGATGTGCTTGCGCCGGTCGCTGGCCAACAGGGGTAACTCCAACATCTGGTTGAAGTCGCAGTCGTAGAGATAACCCTGCCAATCGATACTGACCAGGTTGCGGCACATCACGGTTTCCAGGTTGGCGTCGCTGTAACTCTCACGCAAGAGATCCATGTACCCCTCGTAATGGCCGTTGGACAGCAGCACTGCACCGAAGCGGCTGATGGGCATATTGGTAATGGTGAACAGCTGGTTGAAAACAATACCGTAGCGCTCGCCCAGCTCGCGTTTGTAATCTGCTTCCAGCTCAGCCTGCGGCGGCGGCAGCACCGGCCCGACCGGGTTGTAGACGAGGTTTAACTGGAGATCATCGGCCTTGCCATAACCGAGTTCATTCAACAGCTGAATCGCCCGGATCGAGTCATTGTAGACACCCTTGCCCCGCTGTTGCTGGACATTCTCCTCCAGGTAGCAGGGCAAAGAAGCGGTGACGGTAACAGCCTGGTCCGCAAGGAACCGGGCCAGGTCTTCCTGGCCGGGCTCAAACAGTATGGTCAGGTTACAGCGATCGATAACTTCAATGCCGCGTTCCCGGGCGGCAAACACCAGGCGTCGAAAATTCGGATTGAGCTCAGGTGCACCGCCGGTAAGGTCCAGGCAGCGCGGCTGCAGGTGATCCATCAGCACGATCAACTGGTCCGCCGTCTCCGCCGACAGCTCTTCCGTACGCGTGGGACCGGCATTCACATGGCAGTGCACACAGCTCATGTTGCAGCGGTAACCCAGATTGATCTGCAAGGTATCGATCGCCACCCGGCGAATGGCGGGAAAATCTGTAGCGAGTAATAGTGGGCGGGTATCCAGCATGGACCTATAATAACCCGATGGCCGAAGAGGAAAACCCCGATATCTACATCTGTGCGCTTTTGACACAGATGGTAACCGCCAGGGAAGGCGACGTTCGTCGCGAGTTCCAGGCCGTGGTGCAGGTGATGAACCGGCTGCGCGGCTATGACGAGGAGCAGGTACTGGTCTTACTGCAGATCGCACTGGCCCTGGACCACGATTTCGACCAGTTGCTGACTATCTGCAAGGAGAAGCTCAGCGACGACCAGCTGCGCGAGGCCATCGGCCTGATCGCCTACCTCGCCCGTATCGACGGCGATGTATCAGACGCCGAGGAAGAAATGTTCGCGAAAATCTGTGTCGGCCTGGGTGTCTCGATCACCGAGGGCAAGGTCGTAATCAGCCGCTGAACAGCCGGTTCAGGGGGCGACGGCGTCGTCGATCACCGTTTCCAGTATTGCCAGCGGCACTGCCCCGCTACGGAGAACCAGTTCGTGGAATTCCTTGATGTCGTAGTCTTCACCGCGGGCAGATTGCATGCGCGTGCGTAACGCGAGAATTTTATTCATCCCTATCAGGTAGGCCGTGGCCTGCCCCGGCCAGCGCATAAATCGCGCCACACTGCCCTGGGATGCACCCAGACTGGAGCCGGTATTGTTCCGCCAGTAATTTACTGCCTCGTCCCAGGACCAGCCGAGATCGTGGATGCCGGTATCCACCACCAGGCGCGCGGCGCGGATCGCCTCGAACTGTAATCGTCCCAGGTCGCCATAGGGGTCGCCCTCATACCAGCCCAGGTCGGCGGCGAGGCGCTCTGCATAGAGGGCCCAGCCCTCGGTATAACCCGTGTAGGTGGTGTAACGCTGGAAGGCCGGCAAGTCCTGCTCCTGGGCCAGGGCAAGTTGCAGGTGGTGGCCGGGCACCCCCTCGTGATAAGCCAGCGACCTCATGCGCAGGTAGGGTTCGTCGCCTACAGTCTGGGCATAGAATGCCCCTGGGCGCGAGCCGTCATCGGAACCGCTGACATAGAATCCCCCGGTGGGGCCACCAATTACCACCAGTTCCTGTTGCGGCAAGGTAGAAAAGGCCTCATCCAGGCGCAGGTAGGCGACATCGAGAATATCCACATAAGTATCGAGAATATCGGTACCGGACAGAATGCCGCTGTCAAACTCCAGTTGAGCGAAAAGCTCCGGCAGCGGCAGCGAGTTGCTGTAGCCCAGCGCCGATGCTTTGCTGCGAATTTCCTGTTGTACCCGCGCCAGTTCCTGCAGGCCCTCCTGGTGGACCTCGGTGGCGGTCATGTCAGTGGTGTTGTGGTGGCGCAATGCCCAGGCGTAAAACTCCCTGCCATTTTCAAACTGGCCAAAGCCGATCTCGTCCGGTGCGCGCTGCTGTAAAGCTATCAGGTCCGACCGCAGACCGTCGTAGGCCGGCTGCACCTGGTTCTCGATTACATCGAGCGCCGTTTCGCGCAGCTGCAGTTGCTCATCGGTGCTCAGGCCGTCGATGCCGCCGAGGGCGTTGGACAATCGCTGGTAATAACTGGTGGACGAGGCACGTGTCCGAGCGGTGAAACGCAATCCATCGATAGCCAGGTCCAGCGTAATGCGCGGCTCGATAATGCCTGCTTCGGCGCGGGCGGAGACATTCTCGCGCAGCTGGGCAAATTTCTCACCCACCTGACCAAGCAGGTTTACATAAACCCGCGCATCATCGGCGTCGTCCAGGGGCAGGATATCGCTGAACAGGAAGCTCGTCTGCCTGGGAACCCCGGTAATAAAGGAACTGGCCGGGTAGTTGTATAACAACCAGGGCTCCTGGGCCAGCCAGTCCTCCAGGTACCAGCGGTAAATTTCGAGAGAGAGCCTATCCTCCTCCGATAACAAGGCCGGGTTGAAGCCGTTCAGGCGATCGAGGATTACCTCGATGACATCGAAGGTTTCCCGGCTGTAGGCGTCGGAGATATCGTTCAGCTGTGGCGTCTCCAGACCGTAGAGTTCAGTCTCACCGATATCGAGAATCCACTCCGGGTGTCGCAGCAATAGCGCCCGGTACGAAACCTCCAGCAACTCGACCAGGGACAGGCCACGCAGCTGCTCGTCCAGGGTGTCTGCAGCGGGCAGGTTGGGCGGAACACCCGTGTCGATCTCCAGGCCGATAAGCTGGCCGGCGAGTGCAGCGCGCTCACTCTCCGGCTCCCCTGCGATGATGTTCTCGCTGAGTTGGTTCAGGGCTTGTGGATCTACCAGCAATCGGTTGGCATCAAGCAGGCGGTTCCAGAGAGCCAGGTCCTGGCGGTCGCTCCGGTTATCACGGTTCAGGTCCGCCAACAGGGCTGCCGCAGCGCGGTCCAGGTTGTGAGAAAGCTGTCGATCGCTCAGCGAATCCAGGTGCGGTGCCAGCCATTGCCAGGCGGCTTCGGTCAGGGCGGAGACCTTGGGTCCGCGATCCTTGAGCTGGGCACCTGACATAATGGCACGCCAGCTGCCGGCAACCGGCCTGTAACTGTCGTCCTCGAGACCATCGCGATTGTTGTCCGCGTCCTCACCACCAGCGGCGGTCACCAGGTAGAGGGTATCGTCATCGAGGTCCTGTAATTGCAGCTGGAAGACGCCCAACAGCCAAAGGCGCCGCTGCGGGCCGAAACCCTCCCAGCGCTCCACCCCATAAAATTCGCGCAGGGTATCGGAACTGCTGGCATCGACCTGCGCATAGACCAGTGAGTCATCCCTGAGGTCAGTAACGGTGATCGAAGAGCCGGCGACGGGGCCATTGAGCTGGGCCTGGAAACACGCGCCGAGCAGCAGGCACTGGACTATCGTAATTATTCGTATTAGCAGACGCACAAACCCAGTTTAGCCTCGCTCGGTTGAATACCCAAGCGCCAGCTCATACTATGGTGAGCGCCCCTCAGCGGACCCGGGAGACAGCTTTGGACCCCACACAGATTACGGACAAGGATTCAGCCGCGAGATACCTGCGCGAGTCAGGCGTGAGCAATATCAAGCTCGCCGTGACCGACATCGACGGGGTCATGCGGGGCAAGTACGTAAGCGAGAAAAAGTTTCTTTCGGCCCTGGACAAGGGCTTCGGCTTCTGTGACGTCATTTTCGGATGGGACTCCGCCGACGAGCTCTATGGCAAGGACTCCTACACCGGCTGGGAGACCGCATTCCCGGATGCCTGGGCGCGCATCGATCCGGGCAGTTGCCGGGCACTGCCCACCGAAGACCGGCAGTCGGTGCTGTTCCTGGCAGATTTCGCCGATTCCGAAGCCAGTGCCGTCTGTCCGCGGGCACTGCTCAAGCGCGTGCTGGCGCGGCTCGACGACCTCGGTTTCACCGCCAGTGCCGCCGCCGAGTACGAGTTCTTCATGTTCCACGAGAATCCCGACTCGGTCCGCGACAAGGGGTTCCAGGACCTGCAGCCTATGACGCCGGACAACTTCGGCTATTCCGTGCTGCGCAGCTCCAGTCACGCCGAGCTCTACCACCAGATACTGGCAATGGGCAGTGAGATGGGCATGCCCGTGGAGGGTCTGCACACGGAAACCGGGCCCGGCGTACTGGAGGCGGCCCTGGAGCATTGCGGTGCCTTGCGGGCAGCCGACAACGCCGCCCTGTTCAAGACATTCATGAAGGTTCTGGCGCAACAGAACGGTCTAATGGCAACCTTTATGGCGAAATGGTCCGCTGATTACCCCGGCCAATCGGGCCATCTGCACATGTCATTGCAAAACCGCGACGGCGGTCCGGCCTTCTACGAAGAGGGCAAGGACCACAATATGTCGGACACCATGCGCTGGTTTATCGGTGGCCAACAGCAACTGATGCCAGAACTGCTGGCCATGGTGGCCCTTAACTGCAACAGCTATACGCGACTGGTACCGGGCTTCTGGGCACCCACCGCTGCTTCCTGGGGCATCGACAACCGCACCTGTGCCATACGTGCAATCCCGGGAAGCCCCAACTCCCAGCGTATCGAATACCGGGTCTGCGCCGCCGACATCAATCCCTACCTGGCCCTGTCCGCGGCGCTGGGCTCCGGCGCCTGGGGTATCGAAAACCGGATCGAGCCCGGTGTGCCCCATGCCGGCGATGCCTACAGTGCCCGTTTCCCGAAATCCCTGCAGTTACCTGCAACGCTCACTGAGGCCGCGGCGCGCCTGCGTAAATCCAGCGCGGCAAATGAGCTGTTCGGCGAGGCCTTTGTCGATCACTACGCCTACACCCGCGAATGGGAAGATGGCGAACAGCGCAAGGCCGTTACCGACTGGCAACTGCGGCGCTACTTCGAAATCATCTGATGCAACTTACCAGGGGCAACTGGAACTACCCTACCCGAATCTGGTTCGGCGATGGCCGCATCGCGGAGCTGCCTACCGCCTGCAAACAGTGCGGCATGAGCAAGCCGCTGCTGGTTACCGATGAGGGGCTGGCCGACCTCGATATCGTCCGGGAAACCCTGGCCGTATTGTCTGCCGCGGGCGTACCCCACCGCCTTTTCAGCGATGTGCAGGGAAATCCCGCTGGACGGCATGTCGAAGCCGGTACCGATGTGTACCGCCGAGCTCAATGTGATGGAGTGATTGCCATGGGCGGCGGCTCAGCCATGGACGCGGGTAAGGCTATAGCCCTTCTCGCGGGCCAGGACCGCCCACTCTGGGATTTCGAGGACGTGGGCGATAACTGGAAACGGGCTGACATCGACTCGATCGCGCCGGTGATTGCGATTCCTACAACAGCGGGTACCGGCTCGGAGGTCGGCCGTGCTGCGGTAATACTCGATGAGTCGAATCAGAGCAAGAAAATCATTTTCCACCCGCGTATGCTGCCTGCCCTGGTCATCAGCGACCCGGAGCTGACCATCGGACTGCCACCAAATATTACCGCCTGGACCGGTGTGGATGCCCTGGTACACGCCCTGGAGGCTTATTTCGCGCCCGGCTACCACCCCATGGCCGACGGTATCGCTGTCGAGGCGGTGAGACTAATCAACCACTGGCTACCGGTAGCCGTTAGCGAAGGCGACAACGTCGAAGCGCGCGGTCATATGCTGGTGGCTGCATCCATGGGTGCGACTGCTTTCCAGAAGGGCCTGGGGTCAATCCACTCCCTGTCCCATGTTCTCGGCGCCCTCTACAACACCCACCACGGGCTCGCCAATGCCATCATCCTGCCCTACGGCCTGACCCAGAACAGCGCTGCAATAGAGGTACGGTCTGCCCACCTGTGCACCGTGCTGGACCTGAAGGAGAAGAGCACATCCAGCCTGGTTGAGCACCTGCTGGCCCTGCGCGAGCAGCTGGGTATTCCGCACAGCTTGCAGGAGATAGGGATCGACGAGAGCCGCGCCACAGAAATTGCCGGGCTGGCCTTTGCGGACCCCTCTACACCGACCAATGCCATGCCGGTCGATACGAGCGATTTCGAAGCATTGTTCCGCAGCGCTGTACGCGGCGACCTGCAGGGGTGCTGACGAGGCTGCGCCAGGTTTCGAGGCGAAGTGGCTTCAGTCGGTGATGTGCAGAAACTGCACATCATAGATGAAGGTTTCGAAGTCGATGTACTCCACGGTGCCGTCGTTGGCGTTATAAACGAGAATGAAGCCCTCCTGATCAGCCACTACCACGTAACCACCGTCCACGTCGCGGTGGTGCGCGTTGAAGTCCGAGGGCAGGTCTGCACCGCTCTCATAGAGAATAAATGGCAAGGAATCGATACCCTGTCGGTATACCAGGATCTCAATGCCGCCTGCGACTTTCTCCCTGACGACGAAGATATTATTACCGTCATAGTGGAAGGAATAACCCCACCCGTTGTAGAGATCGCCATCGGGCTGGGTGAACTCGGCGATAGGTGTTGCCACCCCGCTGACCTGGTCCCTGCGATAAAAACCGAAGGCCGAGATCGTACCGTCCCACTCGTGGATATAAATGGAATCGTAGAGATTACCGCTGGTGCTGCCGAGGTAACCGTAGCACTGGTTCTCGGGGAGAATTTCGCCGTCGCCGAAGGTGCTGCCTGATGATGACAGGTCAAGCTTCCTGAAGCCGCCCCCGGTGCAGCCGAAAAAGGGATCGCAGTCCTCTTTAGCCTTGTAGAAATAAGCGTCCGGAACAAACTCCGAGCAACCGTCGGTATGACCTTCGCGGATGTCGACCTGTTGCACATAGGCCTGGGTGACGGGTTCGTACTCGACAAAATCGTGGTGGGTATCCCATTCGCGCCTGACCATGTAGCGGTCGTCGACGGTGTAGGGATAGATCGTGGATTCGGCGTATGAGGGACTGTAGTTGCTGTCGATCTGCTCCGCCTCGCCGCTGTCGAGATCGTAGCGGATAATGTACTGATAGCTCTGCTCCAGGGTAATTCCCAGGTCGTTGAAATACTCCGAATCACTTGCGGAAGTGGCGGCATAGATAAAGCGCGTGCCCGCCCCGGAAACGTAGTAATCCGGGTCAATGGAAAACTGCGGGATCAGCCAGGTGTCGATATCCAGGCTGGTAAACGAGGCGGGTACGCTGACCACACAGGGCGTCGTCTTCGCACCACAGAGATGCCACTTGGCTTTTTGCCAGCCGTCGAAGAGGTATCCCGCACGGGGCACAGCGGTAAATGTATCATTGAAAGGAACGCCGGCTTCCAGCTCGATGACGCAGGTCTGGTTTTCCGAACAGTCGTAGGAACCCGATGAGGAGACAATGCCGCCCCCCTCCCCTGCGGTCTGGGTAATCCTGCAAGCTCCCAGGACCAGAACCATCGCGATCGCGAAAACCGAACATCGAACAGGCGCCATCTGCCCTGCCTCCCCCGCAATAAGAACTTGCGGCCAATACATGTTCTTTTGTAATTATACTGCTACGGCAATCTGCGTGGTAGGATATGAATCAAGTCGCCAGGTACCAAGAGCGACAGTGAAAAAAGGATAAAGGAGCCCCATGAGAGCATTTCTGTTTCTGATTCTGCTGATCGCGGCAGGTGCAGGCGGCTACGCCTGGTACGAGCGTGCCAACCTGTCTGTCCAAGTTATGGAGCGTGGCGCGAAGACGGCCATGCTGGCGCGACCACTCAGAGATCTCGGGGATGGTCTTCACGTCATTCTCTGCGGTGCCGGCGGGCCGCTACCCGACAGGCTGCGCTCGGGGCCCTGCGTGGCAGTAGCGGCCGGGACGCGCCTGTTCGTTTTCGACGCAGGCACCAATGGCGTGCGCAACCTCGGGCTGATGCGCTATCCCATCGGCAGCATCGAGGCCGTGTTCCTGACCCACTACCACTCGGATCATATCGACGGCCTCGGGGAACTGGCAACCCTGCGTTGGGTACAGGGCAACAATGCCAGCCCACTGCCGGTGATTGGGCCGCCGGGAGTTGCAGACGTGGTAGGCGGCTTCAACCAGGCCTATGCCCGCGACGCCGTCTATCGAAACACTCACCACGGCGACGCAGTTGCACCGCTGTCCGGTGCGGGTATGGTCGCGCGGCCACTGGCGGTGCCCGAAGAGGGCAACTCGCTGGTCGCCTTCCAGGATGACCAGATCAAGATTGAAATGTTCGCCGTCGACCACAAGCCGGTTGCTCCGGCCGTGGGCTACAAGATCACCTACAAAAACCGCACGGCTTTGATATCCGGCGACACGGCGCGCTCCTTCAACCTGGAGAAATTTGCCAGGAATGTCGACCTGCTGGTACACGAGGCGCTCTCGCCTGACCTGGTCGGCATCATGAACGATGCCGCCGAGATGACCGGCAATGACAGCATGGCGAAAATCACCATGGACATTCTCGATTACCATGCCACACCGGTGGAGGCTGCGGAAATAGCCCGAGACAGCGGTGCCGCCCACCTGCTCTACTACCAAATCGTACCGACACTGCCGATTCCCGGCCTGGATGCCGCCTGGCTGAAGGGCGTAAAAGAGGTGTTCCCGAAATACACCCTGGGTCGCGATGGCACGACGATTTCGATGCCAGCCGGCAATCGGGAAGTGAATGTAGTAAGCAGCGGCTTTACACCGCTGGGACCAGTGCCCTAATCCTTAATCTTCTGCGCGGCGCTCCAGCCGCGCACCTAGCCACTGTTCGATATCTGCATATACCTCCAGGCGTTCGGGCTCGTTGAATATCTCATGGTAGAGTTCCGGGTAGATCTTCAGGGTCTTGTCGTGTGAGCTGACCGACTCATTGAGGAAGCGTGACCCCTCAGGAGAAGTGAGCAGGTCGGTGCCCCCGTGCAGCATCAGCAGCGGCAATTCGATTTCACCGGCCCGTGCCTGGATGGCATCCATCGCGCCAAACAATTCCAGCACAATGCGGGCCGACAGATTGCCCGTATACACCAGGGGATCATTAACATAGCTCTCCACTTCCAGTGGATCGCGACTGACGCCGCTCGCATCCAGCTGCAGGGCTCCGGATTTAGGCATCAGGAATGACAGTGCCCGGATGAGCCAGAACTGCCAGAGCGGCGGCTCCAGCTCGGTCTTAATCGCCGGGCCGGAAAGAATGCAGCCGGTGAAGGCCTGCTGGTTCTGCAGCAGGTAGATGCAGCTGATCAGCCCACCCATACTGTGTCCCAGCAGTATCTGCGGCACAGCTTCAAACTCCGCGGCCATGGTTTTCTGAAAGATGTCGAGCCCGTCGACGTAATCGGAGAAGCGCCGCACGAAACCCGGAGTACCGTCGGAACGGCCATGGCCGCTGTGATCCAGGCCCGCAAGTGCGTAACCGAGCGGCACGAAATGCTCGGCGAAGCGCTGGTAGCGTCCACTGTGCTCCGCTGCGCCATGCACGATGAGGATCAGCGCGCGCGGCCGGTGATCCGGCTGCCACACCTGGTAGTAGATGGATTCGGTATTGGCGCCTACAAACATACCTTCGTGATGTCGCATCAACCTGGCTCCGACTCTGCACCGGGGACCACGCGCAATAGACCGCGGAAAGCCTGGCGCGCACTACTCCCCTTTTGAACCACCCGGTAGACGTCCTGGGCTATCGGCATCTCGATGCCGTGTTCCTCCGCCAGGGCAATCACCGCAGGTGCGCTCTTCACCCCTTCTGCCACCATGACCATTTCCTCGATAATGTCATCGATGGAGCGGCCCTTGCCGAGCTCCACGCCCACATGCCGGTTGCGGCTCTGTGGACTGGTGCAGGTGGCGATCATATCGCCCATACCTGCCAGCCCGGCGAAGGTTTCGGCCCGTCCGCCCATGGCCACGCCCAGGCGGGTTACCTCGGCCAGCCCGCGCGTAATCAATGCCGAACGCGTATTATCGCCCGCGCCCTGGCCGTCGCCCATGCCCACGGCGATGGCGATGATATTTTTCAGCACACCGCCGAGTTCACAGCCGATGACGTCATCGTTCGTATAGACCCGGAACAAACCGCTGCGAAACACCGCCTGCAGTTCGCGCACGATGATATCGTCTTCCATCGCGATCACACTGGCTGCCGCCTGCCCGGCCATGATCTCGCGCGCGAGATTTGGGCCGGTGAGCACTCCCACCGGGTGCCCCGGCAATACCTCCTCGATAATCTCAGTCATGCGCATGCGGGTATCCAGTTCCAGGCCCTTGGTGAGGCTGATCACCGGCACCCAGGCCCGCAGGTGCGGTTTTACCTGCTCGAGGACACCCCGAAATCCCTGGGACGGTACCCCCATGATCAATACATCGATACTCGACACCGCATCGGCGATACTGCTGACGGCCACCAGGTTTTCCGGCAAGGTCGTATCCGGCAGGTATTTGCGGTTGGTGTGTTCCTGGTTGATCTCATTCACTGTGGCCTCGTCTCGGGCCCAGATCGTGATATCCGTATTGCGCGCTACCAGGGCGGCTACTGTGGTTCCCCAGGAACCGCCGCCGAGCAGCCCTACTTTCAGTCCCATAACTTATGCTTTCCTTGTTGTTTTCGATTTCGCCCGGGCCGTGGACTTCCTTTTGGCTCTGCCCTTTTTAGCGGGTGCTGACTTCCCGGCAGCATTTTTCGCGGCGCTCAGAAGTTCGTCCAGTGAGGCTTCCAGGCACTCCACGAAAAATCGGATATCCGGAAGAATTTCCCGGGTAGAGGTGACGGCGAAGGACATTTTGCCATTGTAGCTGGGTGTGGCGATAATCAGGCCCATGCCATCCCCCAGGGGTGCCATACCGAAGCTACCCGCCTGCCGGGCGCCATTCATGTACATCTGCTCCTGGGGACCGGGTACGTTGGATACGAAAAGGTTGCAGACCCTGGCTGCAAGTCCGGTCCGCAATACCAGGCGACTGGCAAGGACCTGGGTCGCCGCCGGTACATGGCGCGTGATGTCGGTCATCAGGCGCGCCGAAATCCCGGATTTTGCCTCCTTGCTGCGACTGGTGGACATATAAATCCGCCGCAGGCGTTCCACCGGGTCCGCGACATCGGTGTGGATGGAGGTGGTCATTGCCGTAATGTTATTGCCCGGTGCATCGGTATCGCTGGCGCCACCGGGACGAGCGTTGATCGGGCACCAGGCCACCAGCGACTCCTCGGGCAATTCGTCATGGTGCTCAAGGTAGCGACGCAGGCCGCCACTGCTGATGGCCAGCACCACATCGTTGATGGTACAGCCAGGCACCAGCGGTCGCACCGCCTTGAGATCATCCAGCTGGAACTCGGTGGCATCGAACATCTTGTGCGGCGAGACATCGGTATTGAAACGGGTATCCGGCACACCCTGCTTGCTGCGCTTGTTACCACTGAACGCACCTTGCGCCGCCTGGTACAGGCCCGGGGTCGCCCGCATGATCGCATCGGCGATACGCACCGGCGAGCGCAGGTTGTTGCCCGCGGCCCGGCGTGCCATATCTCTAATGGTCGGTTGCGGGCTGTAGGTCGGCTCCACTGCCTCCAGCGGCACCGCCGGCGTGCCCTTGTTATCGCTGTCCATGATGGCGGAGAAAAATCGCATCATGGAAGCGCCATCAACCGCCGCGTGGTGGATCTTGGTGGCGATGGCATAACTGCCTTTCGGCAAGCCTTCGACCTTGTCCAGCCCTTCCACAACAAACATTTCCCACAGGGGTTTATTCATATCCAGCGGCCGTGAATGGTAGCGTGCCATGTGGATGCAGAACTGGCGCCAGTCGCCGGGCTCGGGCAGGCGACCGTGGCGCAGGTGGTACTCCAGGTCAAAGTAGTCGTCATCCACCCAGTAAGGGTAATCCAGCTCCAGTGGCACATGGACCAGCCGGCGTTTAAGCATGGGGCTGGTTTCGAGGCGAGACCCGATATGGGCAATGATGTCCTTGAAGCGCACCTTCCTGCCGCCGGGTACCGTGCTGGGATCGAAGGTCGATATGCTGGTGACGTGGGTCAGGTTGTGCTCCGATTCCATATAGAGGAACTGGGCGTCCTGTGGGTTGAGTTGATCCATCGTTGACTCCCCGCCTTATCTCGGCTGTGCGACGGTGCGCACGATATCGATGCGGTGCGCGAGCTCACGCAATTCCTGGCTGATCTGTTTGCGCCGTTCGCCCTGGCGAGCGTCGCCGCCCCGGGTCAGGTCCATGTTCTCAAACAGTTTGAAGCCGTTCTGGAACAGCAGCTTGCCGATCGAGGCTTCACTACTGATACGCCGCTGCAGGTAGGCCTGGCGACCATAGGCCAGTGCCTGGTTGACCGCTTCCTTCTGGTCCAGCTCATGATCCGGTGGCTGCTGTGCCAGTACGTCGGCGACCACCCGGTAGGCCTCGACGAATGACAGCAGGGTTGCATGGGCCACCAGGGGTGTGAACTCACCAATGAAGCGTTGGGCGAAACCGGGAGCATTGGCCAGTTGCTCCTCCCAGTCCGCCTGGTAACGATTCATTTCTGCACGCACCTGGTCGCGAAACTCATCCGTGGGCGCATAGAAGAACTCGAACTTGAACAGGTCGCGTAGCCGTTCCGCCTCGGCCCAGAAGGCCTCCAGCATTTGCGTGCGCCGCCCCGCGACCGCCATCAGCGCCAACTCGATGATGCCCTTGTTCACGAAGTGGTGGATCATCGTGTTGCGGTAGTAATTGGCAACCCCGTGTTGCTCCGGTGCCATCGCGTAAACAATTTCCGGCCCGCCCTCATAGCGGGTAAGCAGCCCGTTGCTGACCATCACCTCTACCAGGGCCGTCGTGTGTTCTTCGTTTTCCGGCCTGAAATCGCTGGTGATACGTATGCGCCGCTCCCGGGCCCAGGCCAATAGTACGGTCATTTCACCGATCAACTCGTCGCGGGTAAGTGCGCGCGGTGCTGCACCAAGCAGGATCATTGCGATAAGAGAGGGCAAGGTGATTGGTGTCACCTTGTTGACTTCGACACCGACCTGGAAGGCTATTTTCTGCAGCGCCAGCGTGTCATCGCCCGAGGGGGATCGCTCCAGGACAACCGGCTCGCCGAAGTCCACATAGATACGGCCCATAGGCTGGCGCAGCCCGCGCAGGTAGCCGATGAACCAGCGCAGGCTCTCGGGCTGTTTAACCGCACCGGCCTGTTCCACGGCGTAGTCTTTCACATCACCGATCAGGTCGTAGTTGATGGCGATGGGAATGATGTGAAGATTTTCCGCGTCAGAGGCATGAGCGGCCTCTACGACATACTTGAGCAGGCCATAACGCGGCGGCATCAGCTTACCGACCCGGGACCGGGTGCCTTCGAAGGCCCAGGTCAGCGGGAAACGCTTATCCAGCAGGTAGCCGATGTATTGGCGCAGGATCATCTTGTACAGCGGGTTGTCCTGGAAACTGCGCCGGATAAAGATTCCGCCGGCACGACGAGCCATATAGCCCAGCCCACCGAAGGCCATATTAACGCCCCCAAGAATATGGGGAGCGGGAAAATCGTTGGTAAAAAACGTGTGGTGCATGGCAAACCCGTCGACATGTGTCTTATGGGTCCATAGCAAGGCCGAGGGATAATCCCGCGTCATCTGGCGGATCCGCTCCAGCCCCGCCTGGTCTATCACCATGTCGGCCTCGTAGCCCAGGCTGATCATGAAGCGGTTGAAGGCGTCCATCACATCCAGCCAGAAGGTCTTGGGTATCGAGATCAACTCCTTCATGATCTCCGCGGATTCCTTCATTAAATCAGCGACCGCTACACCCTGCTCGGCACTGATTTGCTGCACCGCCGCCTTGAAGCGAGGGCTGGACTGTAGATTGGACGCCACCCTGCGCGGCACCTTATAGCGACTGCCGCGCAGCCGCCGCTCGGCGATATCCAGGGCCAGGCTGGCCTGGCCCGCCACAAACTCGGCCAGCTGTCCGGTACTGGCGGTTTCACCAAAACGTGCGGCATAGCGGCGTCGCAGATCGTCCAGGGTTGCCGGTTCTGCAACGATTCGCTTTACCCGTTCCGGTGTTCTGCCAAGGATGCGCCGGGCTTTGCCCGCGCGCGGTCGCCGGGGATTACCGAGCAGCAGATCGCGAATCCGTGGAGCAGAACCCTTCTCGTCCACCGAACTCAGCCAGACGACCCGCAGAGGAACAATCAGTGTATCCGGTGATATATCCAGGGCTCGAGCGAGCGCCTGGGTGGGGATATCCTCGGGCGCATGCGCAATTGGCACCAGTACCGATTCGACAGTGCCGTTGAAATCGGATGTTCCCTGCTCAGCCTGCAACCATTCCCGCAGCAGGTTTTCCTCTACCCGGTGAGAGGCATCGAGGAGAAATAAAACGCTGCCCACGTCCGTGGAAGGCCAGGGACTCATTTAGCGCGGGTCCCGGCAGACTTGGGCCTGGATTTCCTGGGGGCGGCCTTCTTTGCGGCGGCCTTCTTTTTTGCAGTTGTTTTCTTTTTGGCGGCTGCCTTCTTCCCGGCTGCCTTTTTCCTGGCCGGTGACTTTTTAGTGGTGGCCTTCTTCGAGCTGGCCTGTCCCAGGGTCTCCAGGAACATACCGCGTACTTCTGCGACCCGGTCGTTGAGTGTTTGCACAGTCCAGTCGCTGGTATCCACCGGCGGTAATACATCCACCTTCACGGTGGCGGCACGAAAAACGAAATCGCCCTTGGGTGCCACATCCAGGGCGTTATGTATGACGATTGGCACAATGGGCACTCCGGCTTGCATCGCCAGGTGAAAAGCGCCTTTCTTGAAGGGCGCCAGTTTCGGCGAGACGGTGCGTGTACCCTCCGGTGCCAGCACCACGCACTTACCCTCATTGCGCATGGCATCTACCAGGGGCTGCATGGCCTCGATAGCGCTGGCCGCATTGGCACGATCGATCAGGACCACACCGCCGAACTCCATGACCTGGCCGATCACCGGCATCTTTTTGATTTCTTTCTTGCCGACGCCGGCGATATCGCGCCGCAACAGGCGTGCCGCCACGATGACATCGGCCTTGCTCTGGTGATTGAAGATAAACACGCAGGGGCGGTTCGACCAGAGATATTCCTCACCCTCGACATCCAGTTCCAGCCCTATCAGCGCGCTGGCCATGTCGGCAAACAGGGAGAATGAAAAGTTCTGGGCACTGCGACGCGAGCCGGTCAGGGCCCATATGGGTAACCCGGCGGCAAAGGAGGTTACCAGGCTGCCGGTCGCCGCGATGGAGCGCGCCCAGTCCATCATGCCCGGGCGGCCTCTGCTGGCGAAGCGCCGCACCGGCCAACCCCGACGCTCGGCGATTGAGTTCAGCCGCCGGTTCGGATTCAGTGGCCGTGGTTTGCCGACCCGCTCCAGTAATTCGATATCGTCGTCACTATCGGAGTAGAAAAATGACTGATCCAGGTCCACGCCAAATTTGTCCGCCAGGGACTCTGCCGCAGCCACCTTGCCGGGTCCGAAGCAGGTGGGCCGCACCACACTGCCGGTGAACTTGCCATCCTCCACCTCCAGGTGCGTACACATGATATTGTCGATATCCAGGTCGCGGGCGGCGGGCTCTACCTGGTAGGGCATGGCCGAGGAAATAATGCCCACGGTATGGCCCTTGCGCTGGTGTGCTTCGATCAGGGCTCGGGATTCCGGGTAGATGAGCCGGGCGATACTTTTCCGGTAAAGCTCCTCGCCGAACTCAATGTAGCTCTCCTCGCTGATACCGCGCATGAACTGAGCGCTGGCCACCATCATGGCGGAAAAACCGATATTGCCCATGCCGAAGCTGGTCATGGCTCCCGCCAGTTCCATGAATTCCCGTGGCGACAGGTCGCCGCGCTTGACCTGCTCGCGAATAAAAGCGACAGCGGAATAACCGTAGATGACGGTCCCGTCAAAGTCGAAGAAGGCCCCAACCTGGGGCCCCTCGGGGGATTTCTCCACTTCCGCGATAACATCTGTGTGTTGCGACATGATCTGCCTCTCGAATCGTTAGCTTCAGTGTAGCGCAATGGCTTGGCCACGTAGAATCCAAGCGCCTATACTCTGCCTGTAGCCGGGAGATAACTATGACATTCAATCCCTCCCTGACCATCGGTATTGAAGAAGAGTACCTGTTGGTCGATCCGGAAACCCGTGACCTGGTAGGAGATCCTCCCGCCGAGTTTATGGAGGAGTGTACCGCCCAACTGGGAGACCAGGTCACGCCAGAGTTCCTGCGCAGCCAGGTGGAAATCGGCACACCGGTTTGCTCCTCGGTCAAGGAGGCCCGGCACCACCTGATCGGTCTCCGCTCCACCCTGTGTCGAACCGCGGAAAAACACGGTATGCGCCTGTTCGCCGCATCCACACACCCCTCGGCCCACTGGGGTGACCAGGCCCATACCCCGAAGAAACGCTACGATGAGCTGGCGGCCGATTTGCAGGGTACGGTGCGGCGACTTTTGATCTGCGGCATGCACGTGCACATCGGCATCGAAGACGCCGATGCACGTATCGATGTGATGAACCAGGCCAAGTATTTCCTGCCCCACTTACTCGCCCTGACCACCTCTTCCCCCTTCTGGCACGGCAACAAGATGGGCCTGCACTCCTACCGGCTCAGCGTCTTTGATGGTATGCCCCGCACCGGCATACCCGACACCTTCGAAAGCTGGGCCGAGTATCAGCGCCTGATCGAACGACTGGTTGAATCGGAACTGATCGAGGATGCCTCCAAGATCTGGTGGGACCTGCGTCCCTCCTCCCACTACCCAACCCTGGAAATGCGCATCGCCGATATCTGTACCCGTCTCGAGGACGCCCTGACCATCGCCGCGCTGTACCAGTGCATTGTGCGTATGCTGGTGCGTCTACGCCGGCAGAACCTGCGCTGGCGCCTCTACCCGAGGGTCATGGTGCGGGAGAACCGCTGGCTGGCCCAGCGCTGGGGGGAGACCGGGCGACTGTTGGACCTGGGCAAGGGCAAACAGGTGCCCTATGCAGCCCTGCTGGAGGAAATCATCAGCATGATCAGCGAGGACGCCGAGGCCCTGGACTGCGTGGCTGAAATAGAGCACGCCAGGACAATACTGGCGCGAGGCACCTCGGCTACCCGCCAGTTAGCTGTCTATGACAAGGCAATCGGCAACGGCGCCGACGCGGCGGAAGCCCTGCGCCAGGTGGTCGATCATATTCTTGAAGAGACTGTGGCCGATCTACCGGGTCACAATAGCACCGACAGTAACAGCGGGGCTCGGGAATGAAACCAGGCCGGTCCTGCTGCCTGTTACTGCTCCTGATTGTCGCTCAATTTGCCCAGGCACAAAATCCGCCGGACTGCGTGGTCCTGCTGCACGGGCTGGCGCGATCGGCGTCTTCCATGTCAAAGCTGCAGGAGGCACTGGAAACCGAGGGCTATCGCGTGGCCAATGTCGGCTATCCCTCCCGCGTCATGGTCATCGAGGACCTGGCCGATATTGCCATACCGCTGGCGCTGGAGTACTGCGATGGCAGCCCGGCCGTCAACTTCGTCACCCACTCCATGGGTGGCATCCTGGTGCGCCAATACCTGAGCACCAACTCCATCGACAACCTGCACCGGGTAGTCATGCTCGGCCCGCCCAACCAGGGCAGTGAAGTCGTCGATGTCATGCGCGAGATCCCGGGCTTTCACTTCATCAATGGCGATGCGGGCCTGCAACTCGGCACCGGAGAAAAGAGCGTGCCCCTTGCGCTGCCACCTGCAGATTTCGAGGTCGGAATTATCGCCGGCGACAGCAGCATCAACCTGCTGCTGTCGACAATGATCCCCGGTGAAGACGATGGCAAGGTCTCGGTGGAAAACACCCGGCTGGAGGGTATGCGCGACCACCTGGTGGTGGACGTCAGCCATCCGCTGCTGATGCGTGATGAAGACGTCATTGCGCAGGCGATCTACTTCCTGCGCTATGGCTATTTCAACCCGATCACCCGCGAGGACGACTCAGGCGGCTTGCTCGGCCAGTAGCTTATCCATCATGCGGCCAAATGCCTCGGCCTCCTGGGCGCCCTGCACCATGTACTGCTGATTGATCACAAAGGTGGGTACTGCCTGGATACCCTGCTCCAGCCACTGGCGCTGGTCTTCGCGAACTGCCTGGGCATAGCGCGCATCGCCCAGGACTGCCGCTGCCTCGTCTCCATCCAGGCCGGCGCGCTCAGCGGCGGCGACCAGAACGCCGTCTTCGCTGACATCCTCCCCGCGATTGAAGAATGCCTCGAACAGGGCCATCTTCAGCTCTGTCTGGCGGCCCTGCTCCCCCGCCCAGTGCAACAGCTGGTGGGCACGAAACGTGTTCACCATGCGCATATCGTCGCTGTAGTTGAATTCAAAACCTAGCGACTCGCCGATTGACGTGAGCCGTTCACGGGCGGCGCGGCTCTGTTCCGGCGTGGTGCCGTACTTGCCGGCCAGGTGTTCGCGCAGGTCCTGGCCCTCTGCAGGCATCTGAGGATTCAGTTCGAAGGGGTGCCAGTGCAGCTCCAGGTCGATTTGATCGCTGCGCTCATCAAGGGCTTTGCGGAACTGCTTATAACCGATAATGCACCAGGGGCAGACGACGTCGGAGACCAGGTCAATACGCAGGGGCATGGATTGAGAATCAGTAGTCATTTCAGTCTCCCTAGAGTTCCAGTTCTGCCTTGACCTGGGCGAAGGCATCGATGGCCATCTCCAGGTCATCTTGAGTCAGGGCGGCTGATACCTGGGTGCGAATACGCGCCTTACCCTTCGGTACCACCGGGTAGGAAAAGGCCACCACATAAACGCCGTGCTTGAGCATGGCATCGGCAAACCGCGCGGCCAGCTCGGCATCGTGCAGCATGACCGGAACAATCGGGTGTTCCCCAGGCAGGAGTTCGAAGCCGTGCCTTTCCAGGCCCTCGCGGAATATCGCTGTATTGCTGTTCAGTTGATCGCGCAGCTCGCTGGATTCGCTGACCAGCTCGATCGCCTTGATAGCGCCGGCTACCACCGGCGGCGCCACGGTATTGGAAAAAAGGTAGGGCCGCGAGCGCTGCCGCAGGAGATCGACGATTTCCTGTTTGGCGGCGGTATAGCCACCGCTGGCGCCGCCCAGTGCCTTGCCGAGGGTACCCGTAATGATGTCGACCCGGTCCATGCAACCGCGATACTCGTGGGTGCCGCGGCCGCCCTCGCCGACAAACCCGGTGGCATGACAGTCGTCGAAATGGACAAGGGCCTTGTACTTCTCCGCCAGGTCGCAAATTTCATCCAGGCGGGCGATGTAGCCGTCCATGGAAAATACGCCGTCGGTGGTAATCATCTTGAAACGCGCCCCGGCGGCATCCGCCGCCTGTAACTGCGCCTCCAGGTCGGCCATGTCGCTGTTCTTGTAGCGGTAGCGCTGGGCTTTACTCAGGCGTACCCCGTCGATGATGCTGGCGTGGTTCAGCTCATCGGAGATCACTGCGTCCTCGCTGCCGAGCAGGGTTTCGAACAGACCACCGTTGGCATCGAAGCAGGAGGGATAGAGGATCGTATCCTCGGTGCCGAGGAAATCACTGATGGTTTTCTCCAGTGTCTTGTGCAGTGTCTGGGTACCACAGATGAACCTCACCGAAGCCATGCCGTAACCCCAGTCATGCAACCCCTGTTGCGCGGCAGCATTCACCTCCGGGTGCTGGGCCAGGCCCAGGTAATTATTGGCGCAGAGATTAAGCACCTCCTTGCCATTGCTGACACCGACATGGGCACTCTGGGGTGTGGTGATCAGCCGCTCGTGCTTATAGAGGCCTGCATCCTCTATGCCCTTGAGTTCCTCTCCAAGGAAATCCTGAAATTGTCCGTACACAGTCTAGCCCTCCTGTTCCCAGTTCAATACGACCTTGCTGGCATCACCGGCGTTCATGGCATCGAAACCCTGCTGAAATTCCGTGTAGGGCAAGCGATGGGTAATCACCGGCGAAACGTCCAGACCGTTATCGATCATTACTGACATCTTGTACCAGGTCTCATAAATTTCACGGCCGTAGATACCCTTCAGTGTGAGCATATTGAAGATCACCACATTCCAGTCGATGGCCAGCTCCTCGCCGGGGATGCCCAGGATGGAGACCTTGCCGCCATGACACATGTTTGCCAGCAGGTCCCTGAATGCGGAGGGGTTACCGGACATTTCCAGCCCGACGTCGAAACCCTCGGCCATACCAAGCTCCGCCTGGACGTCGGCGATACTCTCCTTGCTGACATCTATCGTGCGCGTGGCCCCGAGTTTTTCCGCGAGAGCCAGGCGCGCAGGGATCACGTCGGTGATCACCACGTGGCGAGCACCGGCGTGTCGGCATACAGCAGCGGCCATGGCCCCGATAGGCCCCGCCCCGGTGATCAGTACATCCTCCCCCAGCAGATCCCACTGCAGGGCCGTGTGCACGGCATTGCCCAGTGGATCGAACAGGGAGGCCACATCCAGGTCGATGCCGGGATGGTGCTCCCAGACATTGGACATGGGAATCGCGATGTATTCGGCAAAGGCGCCCGGGCTGTTCACACCGATGCCGCTGGTCTGGTTGCAGAGATGGCGGCGTCCCGCCATGCAGTTGCGGCAGCGACCGCATACCAGGTGGCCTTCGCCGGAGACAATCTGTCCGGGGTGCCAGTCGTTGACATTGGAACCCACCTCGACGATCTCGCCGACGAACTCGTGACCGACCACCATCGGCACCGGAATAGTCTGCTGCGCCCAGGAATCCCAGTTGTAGATGTGCATATCGGTGCCGCAGATCGCAGTCCTTTTCACCTTGATCAGGACATCATTGATACCCAGCGTCGGTTCCGGCACATCCTGCAGCCAGATACCTACATCCGCTTCTTGTTTGACCAGTGCTTTCATGGAGTCACCTGCTCCCAATAAGACAGCGAAGCATAGAACCAGCCCGGGGGCCGGTCAACGCGCGAGCGGCACTCAATTGCCATTCGCCGCAGCTGTACCATACTGTGAGAAACCCTGGTTTCCAGTATAGAAGCCGGGCAGAACTGGGTAGAAAATCCAGCAGGCCGAATCATGTTCCATGTTTTCATGGCATTGATCGCGTCGACCTGGCGCAATATGACCGGCGGCGCGCTGTTTCATAGCGAGCTGCACATCATCCGTCGTATTGTCGGTTTCGCCTTCTGGTTGTGGGTGCTGCTGTTTGGGCACTCCGCCGCAATGATGTATTTCGAGGGCATCAGTTTTCCCGATGCGCTCTGGCTCAGCGTTACCACGATTACCACCGTTGGCTACGGTGACTTTTCCGCAAGCACCTTCATGGGCCGCGCTTCGACCGTGGTACTGCTCTATATCTGTGGCATCTTTCTGCTGGGTCAGGTGGCCAGCGACTTCGTCGACTATCGCATCGCCCGTCGGGAGCGTATTGCTGATGGCAAATGGGACTGGAATATGCACGAGCACATACTGATACTGAACTCGCCGGTGTACAACGCCGAAATTTACTTCCGCCGTATCGTGAGCCAGATCCGGGAACTCCCGGAGTATACGCGCACGCCCATACAGATTCTGACCGAGCAATTCGAGGATGGGCTGCCCATCAGCCTGCAGGAGATGGGAGTCAGGCACTACAAGGGCTCACCGAACCACCAGGACGATTTGCTGCACGTCAATGTCGACCGCGCCCAGCATATCCTGGTGCTGGCCCAGAACGAGTATGACCGGGCCGTGGACAGCATTACTTTCGATATCGTGCACCGCCTCAATGAACTGGGCGTGGTCGATCGCACCTACGTGGAGTGCGTCGATGATGCAAACCGGGACAGGCTCTACAATATCGGGGCCCGGGTGGTGTTGCGACCGATTCGCTCCTACCCGGAGATTGTCGTGCGTGCCATGGTGGCACCGGGATCAGAAGCTATTATCGAGGATTTCTTCACCCACGATGGCGACCACCCGCGCCGCTACCCGGTCGATATCAACGGTCTGTCCTGGTACCAGGTGGTCGGCGCCCTGGCGAAGGACGATTTCGGCACCGCCATGGGCTATATCGATCCCGCTGACGGCCACGTGATACCCAATCCACCGGCCACTACCCGGGTGGTGACCGATGCCCTGATCATACTGGTGCGGGAATCCTCGGTACCGAGCAATAGCGATATCACCAACTGTATCGCCACTATCCACTCAACGGCCTAGGGCCGAGATCCCCTCAGCCGGTGCTTTCGCTGATTTCCAGCACCACGGTACCCGCGGCGAGCTGTTGGCCTACGGTTGCATGAATCGCGGAAACTTCACCCTCTACCTCCGCGCACAGACGGTGTTCCATTTTCATGGCCTCCATGACTGCCAGTTCCCTGCCGGGCTCTACCCTGTCACCCACGTCGACCATGATGTCCAACACATTGCCGTGCATGGGCGCCGTGACAGTGCCACTGCCGGCAGCTTCCTCGTCACCCCGGGTGAAGGCCAACTGGTTGGTGAGCACGCAGGCCTGGCCTCCGAGCTGGACGCCGATCTCGCCGCGCCCGAGGAAGCAGTAGTTTACCGATAGCTGCACATCATCGACGGACAAGCGCGCGAGGCCCTCCTCCACATCGCTGAGCCAGCGCAGCTCATGTTCCTGATCGCCCACCGATATCCGGTAGGTATCGGGACTATCCTGCTGCACATAGAGGTCGAGGGTGTTTTCCTCGTCCATCGCGTAGCGAAAGTGGCTGGCCATATTCCAGCTACCCGTCCAGCCGCTTAGCTCCAGGGTCGGTGCCACCATCCCGTGCTCGGATTGACCCAGCCCATCCAGGTACTGGAACAGGGCGGCAACCAGTGCATGGCGCACTCCCGGCGTCCGCGCAGTAACACCAGTGGGGAATTGTTCCTCGATAAAGGCGGTGGTGGCTTCCCCGGCAGCGAAACAATCATTGCGCAGCACATCCACCAGGAACTCCCGGTTGGTCTCGAGGCCGAAGATGGACGTCGTTTCCAGGGACCGTAAAAGACGCCGCCGGGCGATATCCCGGTCCTCCCCCCAGGCAATGATCTTGGCGATCATAGGGTCGTAGAAAGGCGAGACATCCTGGCCCGCCAACAGGCCGTGGTCAACACGCACACCCTGGCCGTGCGGCGGTTCCCAGGTCAGTGCCGTACCCGAAGCGGGCAGGAAGTCATTGACGGTATCTTCTGCGTAAAGCCGCACCTCGATGGCATGTCCTTCCAGCGCTATATCATCCTGTTCCAGACCGAGGGGATAACCCTGGGCCACGCGGAACTGCAGGGCCACGAGATCCTCGCCGGTTACCATTTCGGTCACCGGGTGTTCTACCTGCAAGCGGGTATTCATCTCCAGGAAGTAGAATTGATTGTCCGCATCGAGCAGGAACTCCACCGTGCCCGCACCGACGTAGTCGATGCTGCGAGCAGCATCCACCGCCGCCTGGCCCATGGCTGCACGCAGCTCCGTTGTCATTACCGGGCAGGGAGACTCCTCCACGACTTTCTGGTGTCGCCGCTGCACGGAGCAATCCCGTTCTCCCAGGTGGACGACATTGCCCTGGCAATCGCCGAAGACCTGGATTTCCACGTGACGCGGTTGCACAACGGCTTTTTCCAGGATCAGTTCACCGGAGCCGAAGGCGTTTTCTGCTTCCGAGCGCGCGGCGGCCAGGGCGGTGGGGATGTCGGCGAGATCCTGCACCAGCCGCATACCCCTGCCGCCACCGCCGGCGGCCGCCTTGACCATTACCGGCACCCCAATGTCTTCCGCGGCAGCCAGCAGGGCGCTGTCCGACTGGTCTTCATCCTGGTAGCCGGGAATACAGGGAACATTGGCACCCAACATCTTTCTTTTGGACGCCGCCTTATTGCCCATCAGGTCGATGGCCTCGGCCGAAGGGCCGATAAAGACAATTCCAGCTGACTCGCAGGCACGGGCAAAGTCAGCATTTTCCGAGAGAAACCCGTAACCGGGGTGGATTGCCTGGGCGCCGGTTTTCGCCGCCGCCTCGAGAATACGCTGCGGGTCCAGGTAGGATTCTCTGACCGGGGCCGGACCGATCAGCACCGCCTCGTCGGCCAGTAACACGTGCAGTGCGCCGGCATCCGCCTCCGAGTAAACCGCGATGGTTCGGTACCCCTGATCTTTTGCCGAGCGAATCACCCGCACCGCGATTTCACCGCGGTTGGCGACCAGGACGCTGTCAAATTGTGGCATTTCAGTTATCTCCATTACTTGCCGCCCAGGCCGGTGCGCGCTTTTCGGCGAAGGCGGTCATACCCTCACGGCCCTCTTCGCCGAGCATGGCATCGGCGAAGCGCTCGGCTGCGAACTGCACCAGCTCATCACCGTTTAGCCTTTCGCTGGCATTGATAATCTGTTTGGTCAGGCCAATGGCACCGGGTGCGCCACGGCGAGCATGCTTGATCAGTTCAGCAGCCGTACCATCCAGGGCCGCGGCATCCTGTACCACAAAATGCGCAAAGCCTAGTCGCCCGGCCTCGGCGCCATCAAAGCGTTGGGCGGTGAGCAGCAGGCGTCGCGCCTCGGATGCGCCAATCCGCTTGATCACCACGGGCGTGATCTGGGCAGGCGGGATGCCCAGGGTGACCTCGGTCAGTGAAAACCTGGCGTCCGCCGTGGTAATCACCACATCGGCGATGCAGGACAGACCCAGGCCACCTGCCATGGCAAAACCCTCGATCAAGACGATGAACAGCTGGGGCATGACTTCAACCGCGTGGAGC